>OLQY01000454.1_pt1 | contig 49180 bp, 47 predicted proteins | sample 1672851 | NCBI WGS metagenome assembly OLQY01 (sample SAMEA3136730, study PRJEB25190) | human gut metagenome
AATCTCCCAGTCCAGTATAGATGCTCCAATAGTTATTTAATAATCTCTTCGCCACTTTCTGTACCACCACGATAGAAATCGGAATCAGCGGTACACAAATCAGCAGGATCACACTCGCTTTCAGGCTCACTCTGCAAAGAATGATAAATAAGGTCAGTGGTGCGATCAGGCTGTAAAATAATTGTGGAAGATATTTTCCAAAGTATGTTTCCAACTGCTCCACACCCTCAGTTGACACCTGTACGACCTCCGAAGAGGATACCTGCTCACTGTAGGAAGCTCCCAGCTTTAACATTTTCTCATAAATCTTTTCACGCAGAATCCGCTTTACATCCACACACGCCAGATAGGAAGACCTTGCTCCCATCCGTTCACAGATAAATCGGATCACCACAACCAGAACTAAAATCAATATTGTCCGCTCAATGATCGGTACGGTTACTACCCGGTATACTACCCGTTCCAGTAAATCTGCGATAGAAAAGACTGCCAATACCTGCGACAGGAGGGCTGCCCACTGCCACAAAATCGTATACAAGATATACTTTTTTGCGTGGGACAACAGCCCCACCAGTCTTGTTTTAATCATAAGTAACTCCTTACTTTTTCTTCTCTTTGTTGCTACACACCAGATGCCAGATAGCAAGCACCGGATGATACAACAGCATCCTTGGTCCTGAAAACCGCATAACCTGCCTGATCTGTTCTCTCATCTCCGGCTTATAACAATGTACCTTACAATTCGCACAAAACGTCTTTTCTTCCATAAATGGACACTTTTGACTTCTTTGTTTTGCATAATCCGAAAGTTTTTGACAGTCAGGACACATCTGCCCTTCCTGTCTTTTTTCTTTCGGATGTTTTTTTCGGCAATACAGCCGGATCATCTCTTCCACGACATACTGTTCTTTCTGCCGTTTCTTTTCTACTTTGTCCATCTTACTCTACGCTTTCTGCCATTTCAGCTTCAGGCTTTTCTGTCTTAACTCTTAAGAAGAAGTAAAACAGGTGGCATACCCACACAACTGCGATACAGATTCTTCCGATTGGTACATTCTTCATGCAGATAAAGCCGATGGCCATAACGACCGTTACCATTCCGATAATCTTGCATTTTGTTCCTATTGTCATGGCTCTTTTCTGAACAAAACTGTCCAGATGCTTCTTATATAAATTTGTTCCTATGAACCAATTATGTAACTTTTCCGAACTTTTCGCAAAGCAGAAAAGCGTTGCCATGTAAAACGGTACTGTAGGCAGAATCGGCAAAACAATGCCTATCGTGCCAAGTCCAAGACAAAGAAAGCCCAGGACTATCCAAACTAACCTTAAAGGATTTCTCATCTTCTTTCCTTTCCGACATCTGAACCCCAAATTGGTGTCAGTCACCTTAAAATTTTTCTAAAACTTCATTTTGTATTTATACACAATGTGATTTAATTGAGTGATTCATATTGTTTTTGACATCTGAAACTGATAAAATATTCCTAGGCTTTATGCCTGAGGTGCTGCTTCACTTTGACGTGAATGGCGGTTCGCTTTGTGCGAAGAGTTATAGCTTCGATTACATAGATTTTCTCTCATTCTTGAGAAATACTACAAAAAGGAGATATACTGCTTATGCTGACCATAACTGACCTTATCGCAGTGATTTCACTGTGTGCGACTTTTTATAGTCTTGGTTACGTGCGTGGAAAGCATGATGCCAAGACACAAAAATAACCGCCCATCGTCCTGAGAAAACATGAGCGGTTATTTTTAACCCTTATATATCAGGCGAGCCGTCATATCGGCAGCACCTTTCCTATATAATTATATTAACACCGCTTCTGTTTCATGTCAAATAGTTATTCACAACTTAATTTTTACTTCTATTACACCGCCAGTACGAACTTCCGTCCATCAACCATTGTCACACCAAGCTCAATGCCATACAGCTCCCGGATGCTTTCTTCTGTAATCACGTCTTCCGGCTTTCCTTCCACCAGTACTTTGCCGTCTTTCATACCGATGACATTGTCGGAATAAGCAATGGCCTGATTGATATCGTGCAGCACCATGATTATGGTAATGCCGAATTCCCGATTAAGCTTCCTTACAAGCTGCAAGATTTCAATCTGATACCGGATATCCAAATATGTCGTCGGCTCATCAAGAAACAGAGTCTTTGTTCCCTGACAAAGAGCCATTGTAATCCATACACGCTGACGCTGTCCACCGGAAAGTCTTGACACTTCCCTGTCACGATATTCTGTCAGATTGGTTACTTCCAATGCCCACTGGATCATACGCTCATCTTCGGCACTGTCTCCCTGCATCATTTTTTATCATAATTTGCCATCCAATGTCAATACAATTTTCACACAATTTTGTTGTCTAAATTGCAACAAACACGCCATTATTTCCTTTGGTTTTGTTGTTATTCAGGCAACAATAGACGTAAAAATGCCGTTATTGATAGTATTTTATCAGTAACGGCACTTTATTGAAATTATTTATTATTTTGTTGCATCTTATGTGCAAATGATAATTTTTCTCATTTCTCATTTATACCCAGAAATATAATAATGCAGTGCTTTCCGGCATGTGAACCGGTCCTGCACTACAGGTTACGGTAACCGGTACAATTCCCATCGTGCCAATCCCCGTCCATCGGTGGATTCTGCACGCTTCCATCGGGATTTTCACAATATTATTCTCTATTCTTGCTTCTACTAGGACTTCATTATGCTCATACTTCAATGTTTTCAGTTTTCCAGCCATCATTTTCCCGTTCGCTCTGGAGTGTGCAGCCATCTCTTTCAGTTTTAATTCCAGATAGCTTTCTCCATTCTCCTGAACGATTTCGGCTATATCTTCAAATCCGCTCATCGCCATTGAATCTCTGTCCTGCCCCGGCTTTTTATTCATTCGATAAAGCCGGAACACTACCGGATGCCTTTCACATTTCTGCAGATTGTGCTGTATCTCCTGATCCAGTTCATTCTCTTTTTTCTTGTATACTGATTTTTTTTCTGCATAGGCGTTGATCATCAGTTCCAGCATGTGAATGTCGATATTCTCCACCATAACATCCAGTGATTCATCGATTTCTTCCGGCTTTGCACCGATTTCTTCCAGATATTTTTCAAGGTTCTCATACAGGTTGGAATATCGTTCCAGCCATTCTTCTCCCGCAGGGGTAAATTCCAGTGATTCTGTCAGAATTCCTCTTTCTATGCAGTTCTTAAAATAACGATTCACCGTTGATCGGTTCACGCCATAATATTCTGCGATACTTCCCTGAGCTCCACGTTTCTTTTCTACTTTTGACAGACCTTGTAAATATTGTAGTTGCAGCATTGTAGGTCTGTTCTGTCTCTTTAGATGTTCACCTTTTTCCATTTTCTTTTTCCTCTCTTCGTCACCATACATGAATATTCAATTCCCGATAATCGATTGGCAATGGCTTCTGTTCAAAACGGGTAATCGCAATAATTGCCACTGCTTCTGTGACCGGAATTCCTGTATTCGCAGTATAGGTAAAGATGTCTGTCGGTAACTGATAAACACCTTTTTCTTCTTTCGCCTGTATCCACCCATCATCTCTTCTGTACCATACATAGCCGATAGATTCATCTTTTTTTCTCTTGAGCAGGAAGCAGTTCTGAGACTTTTTCACTCTCAATATGACCGAGTGTTCCAGTTTCCCGTACTCTGGTGCAAGGAACCTTGGATTGCGTCGTTCCGGTTCATACAGTCCGAATGCCATCGGGAACTCACCATCCTCATAAAAGGTATACAAGTCCATATCGTCATAAACCCTATCGTATACGTCACCGTACTGCAGAAAGTTTTCAATTCCTTTTAATCCTTCCGGACTGATATAATGTTCCACTCTACAGGCATCTTCCTGCGCCCTCTGCTGATCCATTCCACTTACCATCTGAAAGAACTGTGTCAGTTTCTCATGGCGTGCAAGGCACTCCATACCTTCCAGTTTTCCCTTATCGGTCAGTTCAAGATGTCCGTTTTCCGGCTCACACAAAAATCCTTTTTTTACCAGACTCCGCACCAGACCTGCCGCTTCATATCCGGTTATGTTCACTTCTCTGGCATACTCTTTCGATGTGATCTGTCTGCCCTGTCTCCATGTCCGGTAGACATATTCCAGAAGATCTTCTTCTAATTCGCCTCTGGCTTTTGTCACATCAATATTTCTGTTTTCAATCTTCTTTACCATTTTACCTTTCCCACCTGTCTTTTGCCACTTTCTTTGTTTCCATTACTTTTTTCCTCTGTTTCTTGTTTCCCGATTACGCTTTGGTTAGTTGGTTCAAACCATGTATTTTAAATTATATTGTCCTTTTTTCAGGTTTGTCAATGCATTTTCCGCTACAACATTATAATTCCATATAAAAATATCCAAAAATATGTTTTTATTTCTTTTTTCACATACTTTTGGATATTTTCATAGTTAATTTCCTGTTTCCTTTAATTTTGACTCATCCGTAGTCTGTGCGTCAATGCAGACTGCATGGATGGCAAGCCGCTTGCTGTATCCGTTCCCTGTACATGTAGAAAGTGTCAGTATCTTATTACTGGTCTGCGGCTTTACTCCTCTATCAACATCGGAATCTTTTATCATCTGGTCAATAAATTTCTGATACTCTTCGCCCGGCTGGTATCCTACTTTGTACACATCGCCGCCATTGACTGCATCTTCATAAGAGAAGATTCGATAACGGTAGGCGGTTGTCTCAGAATATACAGTGAAGTATTGATTCTTTTTCCAGAATCCTTCTTCCTTATATTTTTTCAGACTTCCGAACATGCTTCCGTCATTCATATTGTGACCGTAGATAATGTTGTAATAATCAGAAAAATCAGATTTGTTAAGACCTTCCAAAAAGATACACCCTGCAATATGGCTGTTGCCATGCAGGTCAGTTCTCAGATATTTCTGATTATCACCGGAATACAGAATCGGATAGTTAATACCAAGTTCATCCTGATTATCAAACCGTATCCATCCGATAACATCTGGATTCTCGGCTTTCAGTTTGTCAAATTCTACTTTTACGTCTGTTGCCCACCAGTCTTTTTCTTCTGTTGTATAACCCCTGCCAATCTTTGCATACTTATTCAATCCCCCAATAAAAAGTTTACAAAAAGCAGTCATCTCACCGAAAACATTTGACGGCAAGCCCCATTAACATAAAAAATTCCCGATTTTTATTTATGCTTAATCGGATGATAACTTTCTGAAAACGTTGGGCAATGAGCCCCATACACGTAAAAAATTCCCGAGGTCTTAATTTAACCTAGCTGATGATATCTTTCTGGAAACAGTGGGCGATGAGCCCGTTTCCAGAAAGATATCATCAGCTAGGTAATTAAACCTCGGGAATTAATCTTTATTTTACAAGACCAATGAGTTCGTTGATATCTTCCACGCCATGTCTTCTCATGTACGCTTCAATACCATCAATAACTTCTACGGTTGTATATGGATTTGCAAAGTTAGCCGTACCGATTGAAACAGCTGTTGCACCGGCCAGAATAAATTCCATGGCATCTTCAGCTGTACAGATACCGCCCATACCAATGATTGGAATCTTGACTGCATTGGCTACCTGATACACCATACGGACGGCAACCGGCTTAACAGCAGGACCGGAAAGGCCGCCTGTCTTGTTGGCAATGGCAAATGTCTGTCTTTCGATGTCAATCTTCATACCGGTCAATGTATTGATCAGAGACAGGCAGTCTGCACCGCCGGCCTCAGCAGCCTTCGCCATCACTGTGATATCTGTGACATTCGGGCTCAGTTTCATGATGATCGGCTGTTTGGCCTTGGCCTTGACAGCCTTTGTAATGGCTTCCACTACCTTTGGATCCTGCCCAAAAGCAATACCGCCTTCCTTGACGTTCGGACAGGAAATATTAATCTCCAGCATATCCACTCTCGGTTCATCTGCAAGGCGCTCAACCACATCCAGATATTCTTCTGTCGAATGGCCGCACACATTGACAATGACCTTTGTATCATATTTCTCCAAAAACGGCAGATCTCTCTTTGAAAAAAGATCAATGCCCGGATTCTGAAGTCCGATGGCATTGAGCATGCCGCTGGCTGTCTCCGCAATACGTGGTGCCGGATTGCCCGGCCATGGTACACTGGCTACACCTTTTGTCACAACCGCTCCAAGGCGATTCAGATCAACAAACTCACTGTATTCTGCACCGGAACCAAATGTACCTGAAGCAACCATCACAGGATTCTTCAGCTCAACTCCGGCAAGATTCACCTTTGTATTCATTACAGTTCCACCTCCTGTGCATTAAAGACCGGTCCATCCTTACAGATACGCTTATTGTGTACATTTGTGTGATGATCCACATCCTTTGACTTACAGACACATGCAAGGCATGCACCGATACCGCAGGCCATCTTCTCTTCAAGTGAAATCCATGCCTCAATACCCTTGTCAGCTGCATACTGTTTCAGTGCACGTAGCATCGGTGTCGGTCCACAGCTGTAAATCACCTGACCATCGACACTTTCTGCACGAATAGCATCCAGTACATTGCCCTTTGTTCCGCAGCTGCCGTCCTCTGTGGCAATAACCACTTTGCCGTATTGCTCAAATTCCTTGTTCAAAAACAGTTCATCTCTATAACCAAGAACGATGGTCTTCTCACAGTCCAGCTCTTTGGCAAGCTCCAGCATCGGAGGCACACCGATACCGCCGGCCACAAGAATTGCCTTATCTTTTTTCAATGTATAACCATTGCCAAGGGGCCCCATAATCTCCAATGTATCTCCTGCTTTGCATCCTGAGAATTCTTTTGTACCATAACCAACAACACGGTACACAATTCTCAGTCTGCCGTTTTCCCTGTCGATTTCACAGATACTGATTGGTCTTGGAAGCAGTTTGCTGTCGTCATTCGAATAGACAGAGATAAACTGTCCCGGCTTTGCTTCAGAGGCTATACTGCCGACTTCCAGCCACATACTGAATACATCAGATGCAAGCTGTTCCTGAGAAAATACAGTTGCTTTGATTTTACTTACACTCATGCTTTTGTCCTTTATATAATCACTGTTGAATTGCTTTATCTGGTTTCATCATTCTATATCATCAGCAGCAAAAATCTGCTCAACCAGCTTTTACAGTACCGATGCGATATCTTTCTGCATATCAATAACTGCTGCTCTGGAAGCATCCGCAAAATGCTCTGCGCCAAACTTCGCATACTTCTCCTGCTTATAGGCAGCGATAATGCCTCTTGATGAATTCACGATCGCACCAAGGCCATTCTCATCAAAATTAGGCAGCAGATCCTTCGCTGTAGCGCCCTGTGCACCATAACCAGGTACAAGAATATAAGCCTTCGGCATCAGCTTACGTGTAATTCTTGCCTGTTCAGGGTATGTGGCACCAACAACGGCACCTACATAGCTGTATCCACATTCACCTACATAGTCACTGCCCCATTCATTGACCTTCTCAGCAACGTACTCAAACAACGGACGGCCATCGATCAATCTATCCTGAAATTCACCGCTTGACGGATTCGATGTCTTAACGAGGATAAAAGCACCTTTCTTCTCTTTCTTTGCTGTATTGATAAAAGGATTGATACTGTCTGAGCCCATGTAAGGATTCAGGGTAACAAAATCTTCATTAAAACCATATAATGAACGGCTTCCTACCTTTACAGGACCCAGATGGCCTCTTGCATAGGCTTCCGAAGTAGAACCGATATCGCCTCTCTTAATATCACCAATAATAACCAAATCCTTCTGACGGCAATACTCTACTGTTCTGTGAAATGCTTCCAGTCCAGGCAGACCAAACTGTTCATACATAGCAATCTGAGGCTTTACAGCCGGAATCAGATCATAAACAGCATCTACAATCGCCTTGTTGAACTGCCAGATGGCTTCAGCAGCACCTTCCAATGTCTCACCATATTCATCAAACGCCTTCTTCTGAATATGTTCCGGTACAAATGCCAGATTCGGATCCAGTCCGACAACGATTGGTGCATTCAGTTTCTTAATCTTTCCCACCAGTTTATCAATCATGTACGCTATATCCTCCTTAAACACAATTTTCCTTAAACATCCCTTTCATTTTAGCATATTCGCCATTTTGCCGCAAGTCTATCACCATGATAAATCCGAATCGCCGCAATAAACTGCTCTGTGCCTATTGCATCTTTTTCCATTTTCTTACATTTTTTTACATTTCATTGTTAAATCGCACGATATTTTCCAACTTTGTAAATTTACTGATTATACGCCTGTTTTTTCAAAATTTCACGTACTTTTTTCTAAAATCTTCAATTTTGTAAAATTTTTATTAAATCTTTGTTCTGTCATCCCTGTTTTTTGTGGATTAATTTTCCAAATCACGGGTTGACATCTTACATACACGTCAGTATAATGTTAGACATAAAGTTTCCCACAGCACTGTGGTGAATCAATTCAATAAAGTTCTGTTACAGATGATATCGAAGGAGATATAGATGGAAAGACCGGTTATTCCATCTGTATCTCCTTTTTTGTTTCAGAAACTTGAACAGGAGGAATAGTTATGGAATCTAATGCAATCTTAGAAACAGTTAACAGTATTATTTTTGGAAGCCATGGCGTCTGGTTTCTGATCGGCGCGGCTCTGGTTTATTTCATGCAGGCTGGTTTTGCAATGTGTGAAGCTGGTTTTACAAGAGCCAAAAACGTCGGCAATATTATTATGAAGAACTTAATGGACTTCTGTCTTGGTACAGTTGCTTTCATCTTTGTTGGTTACAATATTCTTTGTGGTGACGCTTCCAAGTTCTGGGGCGGTTTTACAATGAATCCTTTTGATTTCGGCAGCATGGACTGCTATGGATTCGTATTTAACCTTGTTTTCTGTGCAACTTGTGCAACAATCGTTTCCGGTGCAATGGCTGAACGTACTAAATTCCTTACTTATTGTATTTACAGTTTTGTCATCAGTCTGCTTATCTATCCAATCGAAGCACACTGGGTATGGGGCGGCACAGCATGGTTAACCGATCTTGGCTTTACTGATTTTGCCGGATCCGCTGTTATTCATATGGTTGGTGGTATCACCGGTTTCATCGGCGCCTGCTTCCTTGGACCTCGTATCGGTAAATATGACAAAAACGGTCATGCAAGACCAATCCTCGGACATAATATCAGTATTGCAGCACTTGGTGTTTTCATTCTCTGGTTTGGCTGGTATGGTTTCAACGGTGCCGCAGCTGCAGACGGACAGCATCTTGGACAGATTTTCTCCACAACAACACTTGCTCCTGCATGTGCAACCGTTGTCGCTATGATTTACACATGGGTACGTTTTGGTAAACCTGATGTTTCACTTTCCCTGAATGGTTCTCTTGCCGGTCTTGTAGCCATTACAGCAGGCTGTGATAATGTTGATAACGTTGGTGCTATGATCATTGGTGCTGTAGCCGGTCTCCTCCTCTGCATCTTCGTTCCGTTTATTGATAATGTTCTGAAGGTTGATGACCCGGTTGGTGCCTGCTCAGTGCATGGTGTGTGTGGCTGCTTCGGTACACTGGCCGTTGGTCTCTTCGACTACACAGACGGCCTCTTCTATGGCGGCGGTGTTCATCATCTGCTGATCCAGTTACTGGGTGTTGTCTGCATCGCAGGATGGGCCATTATATGTGACCTGATTCTCTTCACAATCCTGAAGAAAACTGTTGGTGTCCGTGTATCTGAAAGAGAAGAACTTGAAGGTCTGGATGCAACAGAACATGGTCTTGAAACTGGTTATGCCGGATTCTTAATGGACAAAGATAACTAAAACTAAATTCGCTCACTCGTTATTTTAATAGAATTCCTTCCATATAGAATAGAGTCGATATCGTAAGATGAAAATCTGATATCGGCTCTATTTTTTACATTTTCCATATCCCACCGACATCCTGCCCATTCTATCGACACAATGTGAAAATTTATTCTTGTATCCTGCAGATTTGCATGGTATGATAAAGCTAAAGTAAGCAATATTCTTTATAACTCCTTGTTTACATGAAAGAGGTGAAATCTAATAGGAGCAATAGATAGGATTACAAAAGCTTACATAAGAGAAAATAAAATATTTGCAGATGCGTTTAATTATCTCATTTATGACGGGCATCCAGTCATCCATGCTGAGAATTTACACGAATTGGATATCACCGAAATTGCATTACCCACAAACATTGAAAATACTCAAGATATTAAATCTCATGCGTCCGTTCAACAATACCGAGATATTCTTAAATCTGCATCAATCAAGACACATCAATCCGTCGTTTACGTATTATTAGGAATTGAAAATCAGACAAATGTTCATTATGCCATGCCTGTAAGAAATATGATCTATGACGCACTCCAATATGGACGTCAAGTTACAGAAATTGCATCCGCACACAAACACGCTCATACAGCCAAAATAAGTCGCGCTGAATACTTATCTGGTTTTTATAAAACCGACAAGCTCATCCCTGTCATCACACTTGTGCTTTATTTCAATACAAATGCATGGGACGGGCCATTGTCTTTATTCGATATGATGGATTCTGATATTCAAAAGCACGACTATGCAAAATATATACAAAACTACCACCTACATCTCATTGAACCATCAAAAATTTCAGATGAAGATTTGAACAAATTTGACTCCAGCTTAAGAGAAGTACTCGGATGTATCAAATACGCAAAAGACAAAAATAAATTAGCTGATTTTATTCATAATAATCCCAGAATGAATATAGATATATCAGCCGCACGTGTTATTGGCGCAATAACCAATACCCCTATTCACTTTCAGAAAGGAGATGAACAAATCGATATGTGCCAAGCAATTGAAGAGATGATACAGGATGGCAAAACCGCTGGAAAAATCGAGGGCAAAATTGAACTGATATCTCAATTATTACGATTAAAGAAAATTACAATGAATGAAGCAAGTGTTCTGATGCATATGAGTAAAGAAGAATTAGAAAATAAAATCCAGTTTTTCTCTTAACCAAAATGAATGAGATGAGATATTCCCTCTATATTTCATCTCATTCGTTGCTTCTATATTGTTTCAATAGCATATACAATTTGAATTTTTTTTAACTTTTTGCCTTTTTTCTGTTGACAAATCCTCTTTCATATAGTATAGTATCCATGTGCTTGTGAATAGCACTTTTTATGCGCGAGTGGCTCAGTTGGTGGAGCACGACCTTGCCAAGGTCGGGGTCGCGGGTTCGAGTCCCGTCTCGCGCTCTTCTTATATACAAAAGGTATCCTAAAAGGATACCTTTTGTATATAAACGAGTCCTGCCGGACTCGAACGTTCGAGGTCTCCGCTCTGCTCCGGTCGGTGCAGAACCGACATCCACCGGATGTCGTGCACCGTCTCGCGCTCAATCAGAAAGAGGTTAGAACCGATATATATATGCAAGAGTCCTGCCGGACTCGAACGGTTCGTATCTTCGTTCCACTTCGGTCGGTGCAGGATTGTGTTTTTTTAGTTTTATAAGAGATGAGGGAGTAGCAGGCGCGTTTTTTCAGCGTAACAAGTCAACATACTGGCCATTGGCCTGGCTTGTTTTAAATAGCGAGACTCATGTATAACTGACAGGCTATACGTGCGTCTTGTGTGAATACAGAATAAATGACAGGTATAGTCGATGGACTATACTTTTTTTATGTCGTCATAGGATTAATTAAGAGAAAAATTGGGAGGTTAGTATGAGCTGGAGTTTGTTTTTTGTGGTCAATAGTATTTTGCTGGGTGTAGGACTTGCGATGGATGCTTTTTCTGTGTCCATGGCGAATGGTTTGAATGAGCCGCATATGAAGAAGAGAAAGATGCTGGGGATTGCTGGGACTTTCGGTGTATTTCAGGCGTTGATGCCGATGGTCGGGTGGATATGTGTCCATATGATCGTAGAATACTTTTCAGCATTTGAAAAATTTATTCCGTGGATCGCACTTATCTTGTTGGGATATATCGGCGGACATATGATCTATGAGAGTGTCTGTCCCAGGGACAGTGAGGAGGAGGAAACCGGCGTGGGCTTCTGGGCATTGATGGGCCAGGGGGTAGCCACATCCATTGACGCACTGTCCGTAGGATTTACGATTGCTGAATATGACTGGCTGATGGCTCTGGTCTGTTCCCTGATCATTGCAGCTGTCACATTTCTTATCTGTATTGGAGGGCTGTTCATTGGCCGTAAATTCGGAATAAAGCTGGCAGGCAAAGCGCAGATATTAGGCGGTGTGATTTTGATCGGTATAGGTCTGGAAATTTTCATCAGCAATGTATTTTGAAATTGATGGAAAAGACAATTGGTGTTTTTTTCAGAACGGGTAGAAATGCGTTTTGCTTTTCTTGACAAAAACATATTCGTATGTTATCATGATAACACGTTAGTAGAGTAAAGAAAATGAATCGTGAAAACGTAAGATGGAGGCATTTATGAAAAAGGGTTTAGCTTTATGCATGGCTGCAGTATTAGCCATGGGATGTTTGTTAACAGGCTGTGGAAGCAGTGATACAGGCGCGAAGTCAACAACAGAAAGTGCTGCGGCAAGCACGGAGAAAGTGGGAACGGAAACTGCCGGAACCGAGGCAGCCGGTACTGAGACGGCCGGTAATGGCAAGACATTTACCGTTGGCTTTGATGCCAGCTTCCCGCCATATGGTTATCAGGAGAATGGCGAGTATGTCGGTTTTGATCTGGATCTGGCGCAGGAAGTCTGTGACAGAAATGGTTGGGAAATTGTGAAGACACCAATCGACTGGGATGCCAAGAATATCGAATTAAATGGAGGTTCCATTGACTGTATCTGGAATGGCTTTACGATGAATGGCCGTGAAGATGATTATACATGGACACCGGCTTATATCAACAATACACAGGTATTTGCAGTGAACAAGAACAGCGGCATCAAAAAGGCAGCTGATCTTGCAGGCAAGAATGTCCTTGTTCAGGCGGATTCTTCAGCACTGGCAGCGCTTCAGGATGAAGAAAACACAGATATCAAGGCTTTGGCAGATTCTTTCGGCAGCCTGACACAGGTACCGGATTATGAGAGCGCGCTGATGGAGCTTGAAGCAGGTTCCGCAGATGCCGTTGCCATGGATGAAGGTGTTGCGCTGACGAAGCAGGCCCAGAATGACAATATTGTGATCCTTGATGATGTGATTTCACAGGAACAGTATGGCATTGCTTTTAAGAAAGGCAATGATGAATTGAGAGATCAGGTATGGTCTACATTACTTGAAATGGAGAAAGACGGCACTGTAGATAAGATTGCAGCGAAGTATCCATCCATCAATACAGCCAATATCTGTATTAGTGACAATGAATAAGAATTGAATAGAGCATCTTGGCTGCTACAAAATTCATCAATTGATTTTGTGGCAGTTCTTTTGCTCTTATAAAGGAGGAAATGAGAATGACGGTCATGCAGATTGTCCAACAGTTATTTGGCAGTATGGGTATCACGATGGAAATCTTTTTTGTTACACTGATTACATCGCTGATTCTCGGCCTTGGTCTGGCACTGATTCGTATGTCAAAGAATCCGATATTGTCAGTGATTGCCAAATTTTATATTTCTGTCATGCGTGGTACACCATTGATGCTGCAGCTGCTTGTTGTATATTTTGGCCCTTTTTTTATTTTCGGGATGCAGATCACGCCATCTTACCGCCTGAAAGCTGTCCTGATCGGCTTTGCTTTAAATTATGCCGCTTATTTTGCAGAGATTTACAGATCCGGCATTGCAGCGATTCCGGTTGGTCAGTATGAGGCGGCCAGAATGCTGGGATACAGCAAAACACAGACATTTGCCTATATTGTGATGCCTCAGGTCATCAAGCGGATTATTCCGCCGGTAGCCAATGAAACCATTACCCTGGTCAAGGATACATCTCTGGCTTTTACATTGGCGGTAGCAGAAGTATTTACCGTGACGAAACAGCTGGTGGCTTCCCAGTCATCCGTTGTTCCGTTTATTGTGGCGGGTGTTTTTTATTACATTTTCAATCTGATTGTGGCGGTATTTTTTGATTATCTTGAAAAGAAAATGGATTATTACAGATAGGAGGAGAGCCCATGCGTTTACTGGAAATGAACCATATTAAGAAAAGCTTTGATGGGCAGGAAGTCCTGAAAGATATATCTATTCATGTGGATGAAGGTGAAGTTTTGAGTATTATCGGGCCCTCCGGTTCCGGTAAGTCAACCATGCTGCGGTGCGCGACGATGCTTGAAACCATTGATGACGGAGAGATTATTTATCTTGGGGATAAGGCGGCTTTCAGCAAGGACGGACATGCAGTGTATGCCAAGGCGGCGGATTTGAAGAAGATCCATAGTTACTATGGACTTGTTTTCCAGAATTTCAATCTGTTTCCGCATTATTCCGTCATAAAAAACATTACGGATGCCCCATTGAGAGTGCAGAAAAGAAATAAATCCGAAGTTTATGCAGAGGCAAGAGAACTTTTGAAGAAAATGGGCCTTGAGGACAAGGAGAATGCCTATCCTTATCAGCTGTCCGGCGGTCAGCAGCAGAGAGTATCTATTGCAAGAGCACTGGCAATGAAACCGAAGATTTTGTTCTTCGATGAACCGACATCTGCGCTGGATCCGGAGCTGACAGGTGAGATCCTGAAGATTATTAAGAATCTGGCAGCAGAAAAGATGACAATGGTCATTGTTACCCATGAGATGAATTTCGCCAAAAATGTGTCGGATTATGTGGTTTTCATGGACAAGGGTGTGATCGTTGAGGAAGGCAAACCGGAAGATGTGTTTAATTCAGAAAATCCTCGAATGAAGGAATTCCTTGGCAAATTTGAATCATAAATCAAAAATAGCGAAAAAAAGGTTTTTTTTCGGCGTATTCAGTGGTATGATAGTCAATGCTGATCAAGTTGTGTGTGTGTCCGGCTTGAAATAACAGTTACAGAAAGGATTTGTAAGACGATGTTATTTTGCAGTATAGAATTCATATTTCTGTTTATGCCGATTTTTTTGTTGATTTATTATACTGTTCCGGAAAAATATGGCAACCTGATACTGTTTTTGGGAAGCCTGTTTTTTTATGCCTATGGTGAACATCGGTTTTTCTGGCTGATTCTTGTTTCGCTGGTGATCCATTACGCATTGACCAGGTATTCCCAGGGAAAAAGCCGGAAATGTCAGAGGATTTGTCTGGTGGTCATGCTTGTGTATGGCTTTGGCATGCTGTTTATATTTAAATATATGGATTTTTTTGTAGCCAACTGGAATCATCTGGCCGTCTGGCTGGCGGACAGGGGAAGCAGTGTGAAGCTGCCCCATGTGAATGCACCGGAGGTATCGCTGCCTTTAGGCATCAGTTTCTATACTTTCCAGATTGCAGCTTATGCCATTGATGTTTACAGAGGTCAGGTGAAGCCGGAGGAACGTTTTGTTGATCTGGGCGCTTTTCTGAGTATGTTTCCTCAGTTGATCGCCGGTCCGATTGTATTGTATCATGATGTGTCAGCGCAGCTGAAAAAGCGTGTTTTGAGCTGGCACCATATGGAAAATGGTATTAAGACCTTTATCATTGGTCTGAGTCTGAAGATGCTGTTGGCGAATACCTTTGGGATTTTGTGGAATCAGGTTCAGACGGCAGGTGTCAGTGCAGCGTCTGTTCCGATGGTCTGGCTGGGAGCACTGGGATATACCTTTCAGATTTATTTTGACTTCCAGGGCTATTCTATGATGGCTATGGGGCTTGGAGAAATGCTGGGATTTCGAATTCCCAGAAACTTTCGGCATCCGTATATGGCGACTTCTGTTACAGATTTCTGGCGTCGCTGGCATATGACTCTCAGCGGATGGTTTAAGAATTATGTCTATATTCCTCTCGGCGGCAGCCGTCACGGCAAAGTCAGAATGCTGTTCAATATGTTTGTGGTCTGGTCTTTGACCGGGTTATGGCATGGCGCCGGATGGAACTTTATTCTGTGGGGCATGTATTATTTTGTCCTGTTGATGATAGAAAAGCTGTTTTTGCTGAGATTTTTTGAGAAATATCCTGTTGTCGGATGGTGTTTCACATTTCCGGCAGTGGTGACCGGATGGGTAATTTTTGCATCGGATAATCTGAGTGCAGTCAAAACCTATCTGATGCAGATGTTCGGACATTTGAGTGATGCCGGTTACTGGACAATGAATCTGGATCTGTTTGGGCAGACTGTACGGCAGTATGGTATTTATCTGGTGTTGGCCTTTATCTTTTCGACGGCGTGGCCTTATGGGAAATACCGTGAGAATAAGAACAGGCCGCTGACAATTTTGATTCTCCTTGTCCTGTTTGGTCTGTGTGTCTATAAGATGCAGACAGCAGCCAGCAATCCGTTTTTATATTTCAGATTTTAGGAGGTGCAGAGGATGCGTGGATGGATCGATTGGGCCAGAAAGTACCCGATGACGATGCTTTTGATCATCTGTTGCCTTATTGGCGGCCCTTACTTTGGCGGACAGCGTGCGATCGAGGCCTATAAGAATTATACAGGGAAGGCAACGGCGGCGGATGTCCTTGGTACATGGACCCAGAAGGAAGCAGAGCATCCGACACTGCTGAAAGCGGATGCCCAGGGAACGAAGGAACAGCAGGCCGCCAAAAAAGGCGGACCGTTTACGGATGTGGATCAGAGTTATCTGGATGATGCGGTGTTTATCGGTGATTCCAGAACGGATACATTGAAAATGTATGCGGGATGGGAGAATACGACGTACTATGTTAAGACTGGAACTAACATCTGGGATATCATGGATGTGGTGCCGGATGATGAAGACAGGACCATTGATGAGGAACTTCAGAATAAACAGTTCGGCAAAGTTTATATCATGTTGGGAGTGAATGAACTGGGAACCGGTACAGCGGAAACCTATTACCAGCAGTTCAAAAAGGTTGTGGCGCGTATCAGGGAACTTCAGCCGAATGCGTTGATCTTCGTGGAGTCTATTATTCATGTATCCGCCGAGAAGGATGCAGAGGGTACAGTGATCAACAATACAGAAATCAACGCCCGCAATAAGTGGCTTAAAAAACTGGCGGACAACAAGACGATTTTTTATCTGGATTATAATGAAGTTCTGGATGATGAGAACGGTGCATTAAAAGCCGATTCCACCTTTGATGGTGTTCATTTGCAGGCGGATAAGATTGAGCCGTGGAAGCAATTTATCCTGAGTCACGGCGTGAAATAGGGCGGCCGCTGAATAATGAAATGATTGCGGTCATAAGTATTAATATTGGGATTTCAAAAGAGCACCTGTGTCTGAAGCTGCTCTTTTGGAATCCCATTTTTAGTTTTTGAACCGCAATCGATTTATTATTTAATGCGGCCGCTTTCCCTATGGCAATCTTATATAAAATCTGCTAAAATAAAGTATATGGAAAATCATTTTCATGAGATGACTTGATTTATGGATATTCAGAAAATAGCAAAACGCTTGTTATTCTTGGATAAACATCTAAATTAACAGTTCGCAGCAGGTGGTTCAACATCGCCGGTCCTTAGGCGCTGTTTTTTAGCGCCTTAGTACCGTTGCAGATGTTGTGCAGCGGAAGCGTACCTGCGGTGAACTGTTAATTTAGATGTTTTCGAAGAACAAGGAAGCATTTTGCACCATCTGAATTTACAGAAAGGGGGATTTTTATGGGATTAAAGACGGTTGTTTTGAATTCAGAGAGGATGAATTACGATGGCAAGCTGGATCTGTCCGTTTTGTCATCTGAGGTCAAGGAATATGCTTCTACAGAGCAGGATCAGATTCTTGAACGTGTGCAGGGGATGGATGTTGTTGTGACGAAGGAGATGCCCGTTGACGGCGATACAATTGCCCGTTTTCCGGATTCTGTTCAGTTGATCTGTGAGGCCGGAACAGGATACAACAATATCGATATTGAAGCTGCAAGGGCCAGAGGTATTACGGTATGCAATATTCCGGCTTACAGCACAGAGCGTGTGGCCCATACAGCGATTATGATGATTCTGAATCTCAGTTCCTCCATGCAGATCCAGCAGGCAATGCTGGCCAGGGGAGACCGAAGCAATTTTACAAAATGTATGCAGGTCAGCCATGTGGAAGTCAATGGCAAGGTTCTGGGTGTTGTGGGAGCCGGAACTATTGGACGTGAAGTGATCAAGGTGGCACAGGCCCTTGGCATGAAAGTACTTGCTTATACAAGGACACCGAGAGCCGATGAGGATAATCTCAAGTACGTCTCCTTGGAAGAATTGCTGAAACAGAGTGATTATATCAGTCTGCATTGTCCGCTGACACCGCAGACAAGACATATGATCAACAAAGAGACCATTGCCATGATGAAACCGACAGCTTACATTATTAATACCGGACGCGGTGCCCTTATTGATGAACCGGCGCTGATCGAAGCGCTGAAAGAGGGAAGAATTGCCGGTGCAGGTCTGGATGTACAGGAGACAGAGCCGCCGGTACAGGATAATCCGCTTTATGATATGCCGAATGTTATTCTGACGCCGCATATGGGCTGGAAGGGCCTTGAGACGCGTCAGAGACTGGTGTCTATCCTGGCTGCCAATATTCAGGCGTTTGACGAGGGCAGACCTCAGAATGTGGTCAGCTAAGCTTCATTTTGGCTTATATTTAGCTAAAGAGCGGATTCTTTAAATGAAAAGGTTTGATTTCCTGCATATTTGTGATAGAATAGCTTATGTTCGATTTGAGTAGGATGGGTATTATAGTAGAATTGCAGAGGTGCAGGAAAGATGATGAATTATATTATTGTATTTTTAATTTCAATGGTGCCGCTGATTGAACTCCGCGGCTCCATTCTTTATGCCACCGGAATAGGACTTCCGTTTTTGCCGGCCTATATCACAGCCATTATCGGCAATATGCTGCCGGTCCCTTTTATCTTTCTGTTTGCGAGAAAGATACTGATCTGGGGAGCTGATAAGCCGGTTATCGGCAGATTTTTCAGTTTTTGCCTTGAGAAAGGCGAGAAGGGCGGCAAGAAGCTTCAGGCGAAGGCAGGCAGAGGCTTGTTTGTGGCGCTTTTATTATTCGTGGGCATTCCGCTTCCGGGAACAGGTGCCTGGACGGGAACTCTGGCAGCCAGTCTTCTGGATATGGATTTCAAGTCCAGTGTGGTGGCTGTTATGTGCGGTGTACTCCTGGCAGGTATTATCATGGGAGCCGCAAGTGCGGGACTTTTTGGCGCGCTTGGCGCATTGATTGGCTAGAAACCTACAAGGAAGCCTTTGAAATATGCTGGGGTCGGATAAGACGCATGACTGCCGGGCAGACATGTATTTTATGCCGGAGAGGCTTGATTTAGAATGAGAGAGAGGAAAGAGCTAATGATAAACATGTTGTTTAATGGTGTGCCGGCGAATATAATGGCACTGGCCGGTCTGGTATTTGCTTTTATAATGACCTGTCTGCTCCTTGTTAAGTGCAATGATAGACTGCCGAAGGATCAGGGAAGAGAGTTCGCTGTGAACGGTGCCCTGTCTGCGGGAAAGCCGAGAGGTGCAGGATTTATATTTATCCTTGTATTTATCGTATCAGTTGTTTTATTCTGCGAGCTGAATACGGAGATTATTATTTACCTTGTATTACTGGCAGCTGCCATGATGACAGGATTTCTGGACGATTGTTCCAGAGCCCCTTGGGGAGAACTCAAGAAAGGGCTTCTGGATTTCGCCATTGCGGTCATGGTTGCCATTACATTTTTGAACTTTAACAGCAACGTTGTAGAGTTTGCAATCTTCGGCGGCAGTATCACGATCCCTCCGGTGATCTTCGGTATTCTGACCGTTGTTCTTGTATGGGTATCCATCAATGTGACAAACTGCAGTGATGGTGTGGATGGTCTGTCCGGTACGCTGACGATCATCACATTGATCAGTTTGTATATGGTGGATCAGATCAAGGGAATGGATCCGGTCTTCTCCCATACGATTTTGCTGTTTGTCATCTGTATTCTGGCTTATCTCTGGTTTAATGCAACACCGAGTAAGCTGATGATGGGCGATGCAGGTTCAAGAGCCATGGGCTTTTTCATCAGTATTGCAGCCCTGAAGACGGGAAGCCCATTTATTTATATCCCTGTAGCGATTGTACTGATTCTGGACGGCGGTCTCGGTCTTCTGAAGGTATCGTTGCTTCGCTTCCTGAAGATCAGGATTCTTGTGAATACAAGAACACCGCTGCATGATCATGTCCGTAAGGTGATGGGATGGTCCAACACACAGGCTGTGTTCAGATTTGCCATCATTCAGATCATGATTTCAGCAGCAGTTATTTATCTGATCATGTAATAGAATAGCGTTTAGTATATAAAAGGCCAGTTCCGTTGAATGACGGGACTGGTCTTTTAGACTATCTGTATTTAATGTTTAATTTTGCATTTTGCGCAGGCACTTGGGGATAATGCACATCCGCCAAGGGCCGTTTCGCGCAGTTCAGCAGGCAGTTTTTTTCCGACGGTATACATGATATCCATCATTTCATCCAGCGGGATTAGCTGGTGAATACCTGCAAGGGAAATTTCAGCGGCCACAATGGCGTTGGATGCACCGGATGCATTTCGGTTCTGGCATGGATATTCTACCAGGCCACCCACCGGGTCGCAGACAAGACCCAACATGTTCATAAGCACTGTTGAGGCGGCATCTGTACATTGTTCCGGTGTTCCGCCCATCAACTCGACAACAGCGGCAGCGGCCATTGCGGCAGCAACGCCGATTTCGGCCTGACATCCGCCGACGGCACCGGCAACGGTTGCATTGAGCATGGCAAGATAGCCAATGGCAGAACAGGTGAAGAGTGCGTCGATGATCTGGTCATCGGTGAAATCATATTCTTCCTGAAGTGCCAGAAGGACACCTGGAATAACACCAGATGAGCCGGCTGTCGGTGCGGCAACGATGAGCCCCATGGAAGCATTGACTTCCAGCACACCCATAGAGTAGGCAATCGCTTTGGAAATCAGATTGCCGGCAATATTTTTCCCGGAGGACTGCAAGTCAGACAGTTTTCTGCTTTCACCGCCAATCAGACCGCCCATGGACTGGGAAGGCTGGTTGATGGCTTCTTTGGTGGCATCCTTCATGATTTGAAGGGAGACAGCCATTCTGGATCTGATTTCATCCAGAGGCTTTTCTGCCATCTCACATTCACGATCCATCATGATCTGAGAGATGGGTTTGTCATATTCTTTGCAGAGAGATAATAACTCTGCAGCTTTTTTAAAATCCATGTTGTGTTCCTCCCGGATTATGGTTCGATAATCATAACGTCGTGTACATAATGATTGTCAGAGATCATTTCCTTAATACCCTTCGGAAGGTCTCCGTCGACTTCAACAAGGGTGTAGGCCGTCTGACCTTTGGATTCGCGGAACAGACGCATGAAGGCAATGTTGACTCCGAAATGGCTGAGAACGGCAGTGATATGCGCAACAAGACCTAACTGATCCTGGTGTACCACAATAACGGAACTGTATTCACCGGTGAATTCAACTTCAACATTGTTGATCCTGGAAATACGTACTTTGCCGCCGCCAAGGGATTCACCACGGATAAGCATGGTTGTTCCGGCTTCATTTTCCATCAGGATATCCACAGAGTTTGGGTGAATATCGGTGACGGTGTCATTCGGTATAAAATGATATTCAATGCCGCGTTCGGATGCGATTCGGAAAGAATCCCGGATACGTTTGTCATCTGTATGGAAACCAAGTAACCCGCCTAAAAGCGCGCGGTCTGTACCGTGGCCGGAATAGGTATGGGCAAAGGAACCATACAGCGTAAATGTTGCTTTTATAATAGGGCCGTTGATCATCTTCTGGGCGAGATAAGCAATCACGGCTGCGCCCGCTGTATGTGAGCTTGAAGGGCCGATCATATTAGGGCCTAATACATCAAATGCGCTGAGTTGTGCCATAGTTATCTCCAATCTGCTGTAAATAATAGGATGTTGTGTTAGACTTCTTCGTCAAATGTTTTGCTTAAGTAAGTCATATCTACAAAAGTACCACAAATGTAGAGTGGAAGTAAAGGGATAAAATATTATTTTTGTCGTTGAGCTCTGATTTTGTACAGGATAACATACAATGTTAAATGAATCAGATTTATGGATTCGATAAGAATAATATCTGTCACTTCTCTAATTCGATACACGGTTATAATGTGGAAATTCTGCGACAACCCATATGTAGCATAGTGTAGTTGAAAAATGTAATATATTACCATAGGACTTGAATTATATTCGATTATAAAACATGCATTAAAGTCATATAATAATTGTATTATATTTCAAAAGGCGGAGAGCATGTGAAATTGACGATTGGCAAAAGAGTAAAAGAACTGAGAGTGAAGAATAAAATGACGCAGGAGCAGTTGGCGGAAGCTGTAGATGCCTGTGTTGGATATATAAGCAAGATTGAGAATAACAGAGTGAATAATATCAGCCTGTCATTGGCATGTGAGCTGGCATCTGTACTGAATGTTTCATTGGGATATCTGGTTGGTGAATCCACAGAGAATGAAATGATGGATGAAGAGATGCTGAGAAAATACGGTGCGTGTACGGAAGATGAGAAGAGAAAGCTGTTAAAGATTGTAGATATTTTAAGGGATGAGGATTAGTCCCGAGATACGTGCTTTTGGCTGAATAAAACGAGAAGTCTGATAGTAGGCAATACAGATTTGGAGAACCGTATGCAGCCGATACTGAAAAGAAAAGCGGCAGTTCCTGAAATACAAAGTGTAGATCAGGCTGTCGCTTTTTGTGCGTTCTGAATCAAATGATGTTGGGGTCAAAAGGTCAAATAGACAATTTCATATCGCCGTTTTTGATCCAGTTTTTCTTGCGCATGGCTTCTGAGAAGACCAGGGTAAGAAGACCGGGAAGAATAAAATGAAACAGAAAAATCTTGATCAGGACGAGAACCGGACTTTCAACGGCCGTCATTGTCTGCCATGTCATAATCTGTCCTACCAGGCCGGATGTACCCATACCGCTTCCGGTGGCATTATTGGTCATGCCAACAAAACGGCTGATGGCAATTGGCCCCAGAATAGCTGATGAGAGAATTTCAGGGATCCAGATCTGGGGATGGCGGATGATATTCGGTACCTGAAGCATGGAAGTGCCGATACCCTGTGCAAGCAGGCCGCCAACGCCGTTTTCACGGAAGCTGGCAACAGCGAAGCCGATCATCTGGCAGCAGCATCCGATGGTGGCAGCACCGGCAGCAGGACCTGAGAGCCCGAGGATGATGCCAAGGGCAGCAGAACTGATGGGAAGGGTGAGTACCATACCCATGATGACAGACACGACAATGCCCATGATCAGAGGTTGCTGAACCGTGCCCCAATTGATGATATCACCAAGGCGTGTCATGATCGTTGACACAGGCGGACCGACGATAATGCCCACTGCACCGCCCGCGATAATGGTGACAGCAGGGGTGATCAATAAGTCCAGTTTGGTTTTGCCGGCAGGGAGAGAACCAACAGCAATGCCTGCAAGAGCAGCAATGAAAGCTGACAGAGGATCGCCGGGACCGCTGTAGACCAGGGCACCATCAGAAAGAATGGAACCGGAGATAATCGCAGTTGCATAAGCGCCGATCATACCTGCGGCAGCGGCAGATAATGTGACATAAGTCGAGGATTTATACTTGTAGGCGACACCGATACCGATGCCGGCGCCGGTGAGACGCTGGGCCATAACGGCAAAAACACCCAGATAATAGCCGAAATCGCCGCCGATCAGATCAGCGGCCTGTTTGAGGATTGTGCCGATAATCAGGGTGGAAAACAGGCCGAGGGCCATGCCGCTCAGACCGTCAATAAAAATCAAATTTAAAAACTTCTTAATTGTTGACATAGAAAAACTCCCTGTATACACATGTGTCTTGTCATGTTTTGCCAAATAAAAAGGTTGACCTTATGCGCGAACAAGGTAACCTTTTTCACGAAGTGCACATTCGATATTGTCCAACATGGCTTCGGATCGGGCTTCAACTGTGTGATAATGGGTGCCGCTTGCGATGATATTCAGCGGTTTGGCATTGAAATGCTTCAAACGGTCACAGAATTCTGCCACATCCCGACGGTTCTCCAGAATGAGATTGGCTGTGATTTGCCCGTAAATCTCATGTTCAATGATGACATCAAGCACCTTGCCGCCGTTGTCAACAATGGTATTCAATTCATCTGCAATGGCATCATCGCTGTGGTTGACACAGTAAATCCGGTGACAGGCTTCCGTCTGCTGACTGTACAGAACATATCCCTTCGTTGTGGCGAGAATATCCTTATTCACTGCACGCAGCAGCGCAATATCCTGAACAATAACCTGACGGCTGACACCAAGTGAACGGGCCAGGGCACTTCCCGAGATAGGAGCTGTGCTGTCCCTCAGCATCTGCAGAAGCTGTTCGCGCCTTGCTTCACCTTCCTGCATGTAAATCCTCCTTCCTGTATATGTACTGCCCGGACAAACATCAGCATCTGCATGCATCTGATCTATATGAATCCAATCTGCAAGCATCAGGAAGAAATGCCTGTGGGCAAAATCCTTATGACTAATATGATAACTTTAAAATCATATTTTGTAAAGAAAAAAGATATGATATAATGGGGAAGAGGTGAATAATAAAATGAGATACTATAATCAGACAAACTATCCCCATGTTCCATATCCGACACTGACAGATCTTCCTGAACTGGGACGTTCAGATACAACCGTCAGAGATGCGGGCTGTGGCCTCTGCGCTTCATGTATGGTTGTTGAGAATATGACAGGCAGGGAATTCCCATTGATCGACTGTCTGGAACTTTCCATCAATGTCAATGCCAACCACAGTCCGGGCACAGACTTAACCGTCCTTGGACCGTATATTGCAGAACGCTTTGACCTGGATCTTGTGATCACAGATGATCCTGAGCTTCTGAGAGCGCATCTGAAGAAAGGCTATATGGCCGTTGCATGCTCTGCAGGGGACAGACCGGAAGAAGATTATATCGGTGTATTCTCACATGGCGGGCACTTTATCGCTGTTGTGGGTATCGAAGAAGACGGCGAGCATATCACAGTCCTTGACCCGTCATTAATGCCGGATAAATATCAGGAAGACGGCCGTCGTGACAAGGTCATTGTCAACGGCAACGTCCTTCATACAACCATGAAGGTTCTGGCAGAAGACTGTCGTTACAGAGAAATCAAATACTATGCAGACGGCGACTTCAAGAAATGGCTGGAGCAGGAAGAACCGGATGCCAACAAAGACCGTTACTTCCTTTTCAGTCCTAAAGCATCCGAGAGCAGATAAACCGAATCAATATCATCAATTTTGGAGAATGATATGTACAAAACTCTGCAGGGGCAATATCCGGTTATCTTTCTCACACGCCGGATAAAAGAATAGCCAGGGAATAAAAATAATCGTCCACGGGCAGGTGCTTCTGCCTGTGGACGATTATTTTTATTCCCTTCAAGGACTATTGAGTATTCACAAACAATTTTACTTATAGAATGCCACGAAAGCGTTGTAGGCTTCGTAAACATCCATCTTGGATACGATTTCCATTGGTGCGTGCATGGACATAACCGGTACACCCAGGTCAACCACATCGATGTTCATACCTGCGATGAACTGTGCCACTGTACCGCCGCCGCCTTCATCGACTTTGCCAAGTTCTCCGGCCTGCCAGTAAACGTTGTGGGCTTCCATGATGCCGATGACTTTGGACATGGTTTCTGCGCTGGCGTCACTGGAGCCACTCTTGCCTCTTGCACCTGTGTATTTGGTCAGGACACAGCCTTTGCCCAGGTAGCAGGAGTTGCCTGCTTCATAGACATCAGGGAATGTCGGGTCAAAGGCAGCACTGACATCTGAGGATAGGCACAGTGCGTGCTGGAGCATATCTTTATAAGAAACACCTGCATTTTCAGCAAGATATTCAAGATAATGGCGAACATAATCGGAATGAAGGCCCGTATTGCCTACAGAACCGATTTCCTCTTTGTCTGTGAGGATGGTTACAGTTGTATATGTAGGATGCAGTGTATCCAACTCTGCACGGAGTGCCGGATAAGCGCATACACGGTCATCGTGAGCGGCGGATGCGATCAGGCTTCGGTCAAAACCAACATCACGGGCAGGGCCTGCGGCAACAATTTCAAGTTCGGCACGATAGAAATCTGCTTCAACAATACCGTATTTCTCATTCAGAATCTGAAGGACTTTTAACTTCACAGGGTCCTTTAAGCCTTTCTCAGGATAAGGAATGGAACCGATGAGAATATTCAGTTCTTCACCTTTAATACCTTCAGCCAGGGAACGCTGATTCTGTCTTGCTGCCAGATGCGGCAGCAGATCGCTGATATAGAAAACAGGATCGGCAGGATCTTCACCGATATTCACAGTAACGGCATCGCCGTTTTTCTTGTAGATCACACCGTGAAGAGAAAGAGGAATTGTTGCCCACTGGTATTTGCGGATACCGCCGTAATAATGGGTCTTGAAGTAAGCAATATCATTCTTCTCATAAACAGGTGTTGGTTTTAAATCCAGTCTCGGTGCATCGATATGAGCGGCATTCAGACGAATACCCTCATCTAAAGGTGCAGTACCGAAGGTAGAAGCGATAATCGCTTTGCCGCGGTTGTTGAAATAAACCTTATCTCCAGGCTGATAGGAAGCCTTCGGGTCGAATTCTGTGTAGCCGGCATCTTTTAACATTGCTTCGGCTTTTAACACACATTCACGTTCTGTCTTGGCTTCGGATAAAAATGCTTTGTAAGGTTCGCAGAAATCATAAGCTTCTTTGACACGTTCCGGTGCTTCCAGGGCAACAGAAGGGAACTTCCATGTCAGTTCTTCCTGGAGCTTCTGTCCGGCAGTCTTTTCATTTGTGTTTTCCATTGTAAAAATCTCCTTAGTTTACTGTAATAATTCGCCGACATAGTCCGTCGTCATGCGAACGGCCTGGTCGATAAAGGCCTGAAGCGGCCCGTTGGACAGCATGGCAATACGGGTATTGCAGCTGTCGAAAGGAATCAGAATCCGTCGGGCATTGCTGGCCCCGATAGCCTGAGCCATAGTCGGTGTTAATTCGCCAAGAATGGCATTGGCAACAACAATAGCAACAACGCCCACGATAATATCGGAGCGTCCTGCATTGAGGATGATGGCATTCTCGCCTGTGGCACCATCATTCGCACCGCCTTTGAGCATGTTGGAGGTGGCCAGGGAGTTGGTCCCCAGTGCACGGATGGTGACAGGCAGATCCTTTGGAAGGACAGAGGTAAGGGCAGAAATGTATTGTCTGCCGATGCCGCCGCCCTGACCGTCAATCACACTAATTAATATATTTTTCTTTTGCATGTTTCTTCCTTTCCGGTTAAAATCATTGTTCTTAGTATAGCTTAAAAAAGGAAAAAAAGCAATGATGCCGACGTTAATCCAGAATATCGCTTGTCATTTTCTGATGGGTTTTCTGATAGAAAGTCACTTGATTATGCATGTCGCAGGTAGCCAGCAAAACTTCCCTCAGATTAGAAATATTCTGGGCATGCATCTGTTTATTCAGCCACTGGATATCTTTGCCGGCATGCTGCAGATTTTTCTTTATAATATGTCCGTCTATAATCACGTTTGCCACAAGAAAATCCTGTTCAGGAACCAGAGACATATCTTTAGGAGTGACAGGGCGTTTGTCGGATTTTGGCAGAAAACTCATACGGCCATTGGGTTCCAATAGAATTGTCTGTAGATCCGACAAATTAAAATAGCCGTTGACTCGGCATTGCAGCAGCATTTCGGATAGATCTATTTTCCCTTTTAGGAGATTCTTTTCATAGACTGTGTCATGGTCCATCAGAATCAAAGGTTTGCCGGAGATGACTCGACGGGCGGCCATGGATTTGACGGAGATATAGGAAAGGACAATGGCAGCCAAGGCATAAACGATCATGGCGGTCAGAGGCAGCCACCAGTCATTTTCAAGGGAGGTGGCCATTTCAGCGGCAATAGAGCCAATGGTGATGCCGTTGATATAATCAAACATGCTCATTTCAGACATCTGTCGGTAGCCCATGAGTTTGGTGAGGATGAAAAGGGCAATCAGGGAGAAAAGTGAGAGAAGAATGACGTTTAAGATATCCATAAGAAAACCTCCAAAAAATTTTAACCATCATCTAAAAATAGAAAATCATTTGCTTGATTATACGTGAATTTAACAATGGCATTAATAATATGTGTGTGTGCAGGAAAAACTATGCAGGTGTTTTATAGTGATGCTCGTTTATATCACCAATGGGGATGACATCGGGCAGCACAAATGATTACTTAATGACATCGTATTTAAAAGATTTTGCAAAAATACACCGGAACAGTTGCAAGAGGACTGGATTTAAGTGTATAATAAATTAAATTTGAGCAGATATTCATGCAAATTGCTTTGGGAAATCTTGCAAAGCAAGGACAGGAGGTTCTATGATTACATTACTTCAAAATGGTGCCTGGTTATTGAATGGCCAGGAAATTGTTGAAGATACTGCTGATAGTACGGCAATTCTTAATTCGAAGCTCGGTTATGTACCAGAGAAAAAAGATGCAGCAACGCAGACAATGGCTTACAATATTTTGCAGGCACATAATACTTCTGATTCAAAAGAGCATTTGAAGATCAAGTTCGACAAGATGACATCCCATGATATCACGTTTGTCGGCATTATTCAGACTGCAAGGGCAAGCGGACTTGAGAAATTCCCGATTCCGTATGTACTGACGAACTGCCACAACAGTCTTTGTGCAGTCGGCGGCACGATCAATGAAGATGACCATATGTTTGGACTTACATGTGCCCAGAAATACGGCGGCATTTATGTACCGCCACATCAGGCAGTCATCCATCAGTTTGCCCGTGAAATGCTGGCAACCTGCGGCGGCATGATTCTGGGATCTGACAGTCATACACGTTACGGTGCCCTTGGTACAATGGCTATCGGTGAAGGCGGCGGCGAATTGGCCAAACAGCTGCTTTGCAGAACGTATGATATCAATATGCCTGGGGTAGTCGGCATTTATCTGACGGGCGAACCGATGAAGGGTGTAGGTCCTCAGGACGTGGCATTGGCGATTATCGGTGAAGTATTTGCTAACGGCTATGTGAACAACAAAGTCATGGAATTCGTAGGACCAGGTGTTTCCAATCTGAGTGCAGAATTCCGTATCGGTATCGATGTTATGACAACAGAGACAACCTGTCTGTCTTCTATCTGGCGTACAGATGACAAGATCGAAGAATTTTATGCATTGCATAACAGACCGGAAGATTACAAAGAACTGAATCCTGGAAAAGTTGCTTACTATGATGGTATGGTTGTGGTTGATCTCAGCACCATCAAACCAATGATTGCAATGCCGTTCCATCCAAGCAATACATATACAATTGAGGAGTTGAATGCCAATCTTGAAGATATTCTGGATGATGTGGCAAAACGTGCAGCAGTCAGCTTTGACGGTGCCGTTGATTACACATTGAAGGACAAGATTGTTGACGGCAAGTTATACTGTGACCAGGGTATTATCGCAGGATGTGCCGGCGGCGGATTCGAGAACATCTGCGATGCAGCGGATATTATGAGAGGCCGCAGCATCGGTTCAGACAAGTTTACCATGAATGTTTATCCTGCAAGTACACCAATTTATATGGAACTGCTGAGAAACGGCGTGGCAGCTGATCTGCTTGCAACAGGTACCGTTCTGAAGACAGCTTTCTGCGGTCCTTGCTTTGGTGCTGGTGACACACCGGCGAATAATGCTTTCAGTATCCGTCATACAACACGTAACTTCCCGAACCGTGAAGGCTCCAAACTTCAGAATGGCCAGGTAGCTTCTGTTGCACTGATGGATGCCCGTTCTATCGCAGCAACAGCAGCTAATAAAGGATTCCTGACACCTGCAACCGATCTGGCAGATATTGAATACAAGCATCCAAAATATCATTTTGATAAGACGATTTATGACAACAGAGTTTATGACAGCAAAGGTGTGGCTCATCCTGAAGTGGAGATCCATTTTGGACCAAACATCAAGGACTGGCCTGCAATGACCGCTTTGACAGATGATCTGATCGTTAAGGTTGTATCCGAAATCCATGATCCGGTTACAACAACCGATGAATTGATTCCATCCGGTGAAACATCTTCCTTCAGATCCAACCCGCTTGGTCTGGCTGAATTTACATTATCAAGAAAAGATCCTGCTTATGTGGGTCGTGCGAAGGCTGTTCGTGCACTTGAAGAGGCAAGACAGGCCGGCGGATGCCCATGCTCCGGCGGTACAGAACTGTCTGATGAAGTCAAAGCAGTTATTGAGAATATCAAGAAAGCATTCCCGGATATGGATGCGAAAAAAACAGCTGTAGGCAGTACGATTTATGCGGTGAAGCCGGGGGATGGTTCTGCCCGTGAACAGGCTGCTTCATGTCAGAAGGTACTTGGCGGATGGGCCAATATTGCTAAAGGCTATGCAACAAAGCGTTATCGTTCCAACCTGATCAACTGGGGCATGCTGCCATTTATCTATTCTGAAGATGAGCTGCCGTTTGCCAACGATGACTATATTTTCATTCCTGGCATTAGAAAGGCGATTGAGGATAAGCTGACAGATATTCCTGCTTATGTTGTGGGCGAAGAGATGAAACCGATTACATTGAAGATGGGTGAACTGACAGATGATGAACGCAAGATCATTCTTGCAGGTTGTCTGATCAACTACTATAAAGAGGCTTAAGAGACTGAGTAAGTCAATGCTACTATATTGAGACAGACCGGCGGTAGCTTTGCCGCTGTCGGTCTGAACTTCACATATTACGGGAGGACATGACGATGGACAAGATTAAAATGACAACACCGTTGGTTGAGATGGACGGCGATGAGATGACAAGAATTCTCTGGAAGATGATCAAAGACGAACTGCTTCTTCCATTTATTGATCTGAAGACAGAATATTATGATCTGGGGCTGGAGTACAGAGATCAGACCAACGATCAGGTAACCATTGATTCTGCCATGGCAACAAAGAAATACGGTGTTGCTGTCAAATGTGCAACAATCACACCGAACGCTGCTCGTGTGAAAGAATACAATCTGAAAGAAATGTGGAAGAGCCCGAACGGTACGATCCGTGCCATTCTTGATGGTACTGTTTTCCGTGCGCCAATCGTTGTGAAAGGTATTGAACCAACAGTCAGAACATGGAAGAAACCAATTACTATTGCCAGACATGCATATGGTGATGTTTATAAGGCAACAGAGATGAAGATTCCTGCAGCAGGCAAGGCGGAACTTGTTTATACCAATGAAGCCGGTGAAGAGACACGTGAACTGATTCACCAGTTTGATGGACCGGGCATTATTCAGGGGCAGCACAACATCTGCGCTTCCATCGAAAGCTTTGCCAAAGCATGCTTTAATTATGCACTGGACACCCATCAGGATCTCTGGTTTGCAACAAAAGATACCATTTCCAAGAAATATGACCATACATTCAAAGACATTTTCCAGGAAATCTTTGATGCAGAATACAAAGAGAAATTTGATGCAGCAGGCATTGAATACTTCTATACACTGATCGATGATGCAGTTGCCCGTGTCATTCGTTCAGAGGGCGGTTATATCTGGGCTTGCAAGAACTATGATGGCGATGTTATGAGCGATATGGTAGCTACAGCTTTTGGTTCTCTGGCGATGATGACATCTGTTCTGGTTGCACCGGATGGCACTTATGAGTATGAAGCTGCTCATGGTACTGTTCAGAGACATTATTATAAATACCTGAAGGGCGAAGAAACATCTACAAACTCTGTAGCAACCATTTTTGCATGGACCGGCGCTCTGAGAAAACGTGGTGAACTGGATAATATTCCTGAACTGATGGCTTTTGCCGACAAGTTGGAGAAAGCAACCATCGATACGATTGAGAATGGTACAATGACCAAAGACCTGGCACTGATCACAACCATGAAAGATGTGACAGTTGCCAACAGTGAAGAATTCATTAAAGCCATCAGAAAGACGCTGGAAGCAGCATTATAATAGACGCTTTATTGAAAATCGAACAAAAGGCAGCCTGCCATCTTTGATATTAATGAAGGCGGCGGGAAAGTATTAAATAAAGGAGAGACAAATGGGAATCGAAGAAAACGAAGAAATGGACGAATTTGATACAGTGACACTTGAGATGGAAGATGGCAGCGAAGTAGAATTTGCCATCTTGGATGAATTCGAGATGGAGACTGAAAAATTCGTTTTACTTGGTGAAATCGAAGGAGACAATATCAACACAGATTCGGATGGCATGCTGTTTATGAAAGCAATCATGGATGAATCCTGTGAAGAAGATGAAGTCATTCTGAACGTCATCGAGGATCCTGAAAAATACAGCGCAGTTGTTGACTTTTATGCTGAACTGGATTAATTAAATCAATAGTTGTATGAGCGAAATATCCTGGCAGGACAGGCTTTGAGCTTGAATGTCAGGATATTTTTGTTTGATTTCTTTTAGAATATTTTGTATAATTATAAACCGTACAATATTTTATATCCCAGTGGAATGATAAGGAATGATAAGTCCACTGAGTTTTTGACTTGCATAATCTAACTAGGAGAAGCATTATGGCAGAGAATACAAAGAAACAGGATTTGGCAACGGGTGCTGAATTGACATTAGAAGAGAAGATCAATAAGATCAAGTCTCGTGAGATTACAGAGGCTGAGAAGAATATGCTGACTTTACCTGCTTTTGAGGCAGCTTGTGAGGCAGTGAAGAAAGTGACACAGGAAACAGGTCTGATTTACAGCAAATATTTCAGTGATCACACAGGCAATAAGATATATTTTAAACCAGAGAATATGCAGCTGACAGGTGCCTACAAGCTGAGAGGCGCTTATTACACAATCGGTACGCTTACAGAGGAAGAGAGACAGAGAGGTCTGATTACGGCATCTGCCGGCAATCATGCACAGGGGGTTGCCTATGCGGCGCAGTGTTATGGTGTAAAGGCTGTTATCGTCATGCCGACGACCACACCGCTGATCAAGGTAGAGCGTACAAAGGCTTATGGTGCAGAAGTGGTTCTTTACGGTGATGTTTATGATCAGGCATGTGAGAAAGCTTATGAACTGGCAGCAGAGCATGGTTATACATTTATTCATCCATTTGATGATCTGCGCGTAGCAACAGGACAGGGAACAATCGCTATGGAAGTGATTCAGGATTTGCCACTGGTAGATTATATTCTTGTTCCAATTGGCGGCGGTGGTCTGGCAACAGGCGTATCCACACTGGCCAAGATGCTGAAGAACAATATCAAAGTCATCGGTGTTGAGCCATCCGGTGCAGCTTGTATGAAAGCATCCCTTGAGAATGGCAAAGTGACAACGGTTTCACCGGTCAATACTATCGCAGATGGTACAGCGGTTCAGACACCGGGTACCAAGATTTTCCCATATATCCAGAAGAACCTGGATGGCATTATCACAGTGGATGATGAAGAACTGGTTGTTGCCTTCCTCGATATGGTTGAGAATCATAAGATGATTGTTGAGAACTCAGGCCTTTTGACTGTTGCAGCACTGAAGCATTTAGATGTGAAGGGCAAGAAAGTCGTTTCTATTTTGAGCGGCGGCAACATGGATGTTATCACCATGTCATCTGTTGTCCAGAATGGTCTTATTGCAAGGGACAGAATCTTTACCATCTCTGTTCTTCTGCCGGATAAGCCGGGTGAACTGGTCCGCGTATCACAGGTTATCGCTGACAAGCGCGGTAATGTGATCAAGCTGGATCATAATCAGTTCTTTAGCACTAACAGAAGTGCAGCAGTGGAACTGAAGATCACACTGGAAGCCTTTGGTACAGAGCATAAGAAAGAGATTATACAGGCATTGGAAGAAGCCGGTTATAAGCCAAAACAGATTCGTCCGAACTTATAAAATACAGAATAGGATTTAAACATATGAAACGGGGAGCAAATGAAAAGTATCATTTGTTCCCCGTTTATCTATTGGACTGAAAATTTAAAGGGCCTGTTTTATTTCAGCAAAATTGATGTAAAGATGCAATGGCAAAGAAAGTATTGCGTATTCTATGAGAGATGACCTATAATAGATGAGTGATATTCGCAAAGCGCTTACGGAATTTGGGACTGACCGATAAGCGAGTGATGGATGAAGAAGAGATAAACAGAAAAGACATAATGGCTGAAAATGTATAAGTCATAGAATAGAAATGTAGAAATGAACTGAGGGATAGAGAATGAAGATTGTGTTGGCAGCGATCAATGCCAAGTATATTCATGCCAACCTGGCAGTGTGCAGTCTGCGGGCTTTTTCGGATGAATATAAAGAACAGATTCAGATCAAAGAATATACGATCAATCAGTATACAGAAGATATACTGGCAGATCTTTACAAGGAGAAAGCGGATATGGTCGCTTTTTCCTGTTATATATGGAATATGGGAATGGTGGAGGAACTGACGGAACTTTTGCATCAGATAAGGCCGGATATGCCGATCTGGTTCGGTGGTCCGGAGGTATCTTATGATGCTGCGGAATGTCTGGAGCGAAATCCGGGAGTGACCGGTGTTATTCGTGGTGAAGGAGAAGAGACATTTCATGAATTGATGCAGTACTATATTGACGGCAGTGGAAAGCTTCAGGACATTCGGGGGATTGTTTACCGTGAAAACGGACAATTGGTGGATAACGGCTGGCGTGAAGTCATGGATCTGAACAAGGTACCTTTTGTCTATGAAGATATGAATGATTTCAAGAATAAGATTATTTATTATGAAACAAGCAGAGGATGCCCATTTTCATGCAGTTATTGTCTGTCTTCCGTGGACAAGAAGGTGCGTTTAAGAGATATGGCCCTTGTGGAAAAGGAACTGCAGTTTTTCATTGATCATGAGGTGCCGCAGGTCAAATTTGTGGACAGAACTTTTAACTGCAATAAGAAACACGCTATGGCTATCTGGCGTTATATCAAAGCCCATGACAACGGTATAACGAATTTCCACTTTGAAATCGGTGCGGATCTGCTGGATGATGAGGAGCTGGCGATTCTGTCAGATATGCGTCCGAGATTGGTTCAGCTGGAAATCGGTGTCCAGTCCACCAATGACGCGACGATTCAGGAGGTTTCCAGGACCATGCGGCTGGATCGCCTGGCAAAGGCTGTGCATACCGTGAATGTCGGGCATAATATTCATCAGCACCTGGATCTGATCGCCGGACTGCCATATGAAGATTATGACAGATTCAGACAGTCTTTTAATGATGTGTATCAGATGGAGCCGGAACAGCTGCAGTTGGGCTTTTTAAAGGTATTAAAAGGTTCCAGGATGTATGATATGGCTGAAACATATGGCATTGTTTATCGAAAAAAGGCACCGTATGAGGTGCTGAAAACAGACTGGATGAGTTATGATGATATTCTGAAGTTAAAAGGTGTGGAAGAAATGGTGGAGATTTATTACAACAGCCATCAGTTTGAGCAGTCTGTGACATATCTTATGCATTTTTATAAGGCACCTTTTGATTTCTTTGAAGATCTGGCAGCGTTTTACGAGCAGTGCGGATTTGGCAAAGTACAGCATGGCAGAATGCAGCGATATGATATTTTGCTGCAGTTTGCAGAGAAACGGCATCTGGGGAAAGTGGTCAATGATATGGCCGCAGCTGATAAAAAGAAGGATATTCAAGAGGTACACGGTGATGCCATAGAAATTCTGAAAGCCACCATGCTTTACGATCTCTATGCCAGAGAGAATCTTAAGTCGCGGCCGGAATGGGCACATGAGATTCTTTATCGTCCGCTGTGTGAAGATTTTTACAGGAATCGGGAAATGACAGAAAGGTATCTGCCATCCTATGAGGGATGCACGGCCCGCCAGATGAAGCGAATGACCCATATGGAAGGATTTGCCATGGATATCCGGGCAACGGCGGCATCCGGGCAATGGACAGGAAAACCGGAAGTACTGCTGTTTGATTATAAAGAGAGAAATCCATTAACGTATGCAGCAAAGATGACGGCAATTTCTGTGTCGGAATGCAATGCTGAAATGGAGGAAACAGCAAATGGTTAAAGATTATGTGGTATTTGACCTGGAGACGACAGGACTGTCTCCGGATAAAGACACGATCATAGAAATCGGCGCCCTGAAGGTCATTCAGGGGAAAGTGGCAGACCGTTTTTCGGAGTTTATTAATCCTCATCAGAAGCTGACGCAGCAGATTTCCGAATTGACCGGCATTACGGATGACATGCTGGCCGGGGCGAGAAATCTGCAGGCGGTTGTGGGAGATTTTGTCGATTTTTGCGAAGATTATGTGGTTGTCGGTCATAATCTGGGGTTTGATTATCGTTTTACCAAAATGGCTGCCGAAAAGTACCATCTGCCTTTTGAGCATGAGGGTATTGATACTTTAAAGATTGCTAAAACTGTACATAAGGATCTGCCGTCGAGAAGTCTGGGCGCATTGTGTGAACATTACGGTATTATCAACAGTTCCGCACATCGTGCTTACCATGATGCATTGGCGACGGCTAAATTGTATCAGACGCTGGCCCATTATTTTGAAACATCGGAGCCGAAGCTTTTTGTACCGGAGAAGATGGGCTTTAAGGCAAAAAAGCAGCAGCCCATGACAAAAAAACAAAAAGCCTACTTGAAGGATTTATGTAAATATCATAAAATAGAGTTTAACGATGCAATGGAGCAGATGACAATGAGTGAAGCGTCCCGTTGGATTGATAAAACGATTCTTCAGTATGGACGCATGAAGCGTTTTAATAGGAGTGATAGAAATGAATAAAAAGACAACAAAGATTATTTCAACGATTATTGTTGCATTGATTGTAATTTCCATGGTTCTGAGCATGGTTATCCAGTTCGTTTAGAATGTGCAGTTATTCAGACAGGGCGTTGAATAACATGAGATGTATTGAAACCGAAGACTGACAGGATAGAGAGAGCCTGTGGGGGACATATGATGAAAAAAGCTTGGAAAGGAATACTGGGACTGTTAATGGCAATGACGTTCACAGTGTCAGCCGGCAGAATGGTTTATGCTGAGACGGTTAATGAAAATCATGAAGTGCCGGATGGGGTCACTGTCAATGGTATGGAACTTGGCGGCTTGACGGTGAAGGCGGCAGAAGATAAGCTGCAGCAGTATATGGATGAAGTTTGCGGCGGTTCCGTGACATTAACTGTTTCAGGGGAAGATGTCACTTTTGCCTACAAGGATTTTGATATGCATGCGGCGGACAGTACAGTTGTGCAGGATATATGTCAGATCGGCACAAAGGGCAATTTGATCAGGCGCTACAAAGAGCTGTCAGATGTGAAGAATAATAAAGCTGAATTTACATTGAAGTTTGAATATGATCATAACAAACTGAAGAAAGTTATCAGTGAGAAGACAGAGCCGTATAATAAAGAGGCTGAGAATGCGTCACTGGTGCGTCATTCCGGTGAGTTTATCATTACAGATGATGTAACAGGGGTGAAAGTGGATACAGATGCCACAACAGCTGAAGTTGAAAAGGCGTTAGGAGATGGCTGGGACGGATCCAGTCAGAAACTGGATGCTGTGGTTGAAGAGACGAAAGCGGCTCATACAAGTGATGAGCTGAAACAGGTGACAGATCTTCTCGGCGGTTATTCAACAGATTATTCGTCATCCAGCAGCAATCGTATTGCCAATATTGCCAACGGTGCATCGCTGGTCGATGAGACGGTCGTCTATCCTGGGGATACATTTTCTTTTTTGAATCATGTAACACCTTTTACGGCGGCGAATGGCTATTACCAGGCCACCGGCTATTCAGGCGGTCGTGTAGTACCAAGTACCGGCGGCGGTATCTGCCAGGTTTCATCCACGATGTATAATGCCGTTTTGAGAGCGGAACTGGAAGTGGTTGAGCGTTCCAATCATGGTCTGACTGTTGGATATGTGCCCCTTGGCGCAGATGCCACGGTTGCGGAGGGCAGTGTGGATTTCAGATTCAGAAATAATCTGGATGCACCGGTTTATATTGAAGCCTATACGTACGGCGGACAAATCTATGTGAACATTTACGGGCATGAGACAAGAGCTTCCAATCGAAGCATTGAGTTTACCAGTGTGACAGATAAGACCATTAAGCCCGGGGATGATGTTATTACCAAGGATGATACACAGCCGGAGGGATGGCAGGAAGTGACACAGAGCGCCCATGACGGCTATGTGGCATCGTTTTATAAGAAGATTTACGTGGACGGAAGCCTTCAGGATACCGTCTGGATCAACACAAGTTATTACAGTGCGTCTCCGAGGTATATCACTGTCGGTACGAAGAAGGAAAGCAGTGATGACAATAGTGATCAGAAGGAAGAGGCAGATAATACAAGCGGCGACAAGAAGAATGAGTGATGTATGCGCAGCGTCGGTTTGAACTGCGGAGCATTCGATGGTCAATAGAGAATGAATATCAGGAGTTGAGATATGCTGGATTACGGCAAGGTGACAGACACAATTTACAAACGTTCTGTAAGGAAAGTAATAGAGAGAAATGTGCCGGGTGCGGGGGACGATCGCATCGGCGGAAGGGATATATTATATTTTGCGGCGGACAGTGATAAAGCGATGCTGACGGCTTTTGCGACATTGACAGGCAATCAGCTGGCAGCAGCAGGTGCGGTGCATCTGGCAGTCAATCGTCTGGCAGCAGCAGGCGCCTATGCACTGGCTGTGAATATACAGTTGATCGTATCCGCGGAATTACCGGAGAAATCCATCAAAGCACTGATGGGATCGGTTTCTGAGAGCTGCGGGAAGCTTCATATAACATCCGTGCAGGCGGATGTAGCTGCGGTTCCGGGTTTGACGGAAACTGTCATTACAGCAACAGCTATTGGGGAAGCCGGAGGCCTTTTTGAACCGGAAAAGGCCGAGGCGGACCAGGATATTATCATGGCTGGTTATGCAGGCGATTATGGTGCGGCAAAGCTGGCTTTTGCCGGTCAGGCAGAGCTGGAGCGGCATTTTAATCCTGTATTTTTGAGTCCTGTGATGGAAGCGGATTATACAGGAGATACAATTTCGGCTGTATCAGCTGTCAAAGCGGCAGCGGCAGCCGGAGTGAGAAGTATGTATGCCTGCGGCGAAGGCGGTGTTTATACAGCTGTATGGGAACTGGCGGAGAATGCAGGGCTCGGAGCTCGTATTCAGCTGAAGGAAGTACCGCTCAGGCAGGAGACAGTGGAGATTTGTGATTATTTTAATATCAGCCCATATCAGCTGATGTCAGCAGGCGCAGTGCTTCTGACGGCCACGCATGGTCAGAAAGTATTGGCGGAGCTGGCTGCCGCGGGCATCCCGGCTGTTATCATCGGACATCTGACTGATGATAATGACCGGGTGGTTTTAAACGATGAAGAAGTGCGCTTTCTGGAGCCATTTCGATATGAGAGTCTGAATCAGGCAAAATCTGAATCATAGAAAGCAGACAGCTGGATTTGATCATCTATAGCAATCATAGAAAAGGGGTATGAGAAAATGAATGAAATGAAAGAGAAGATTTTATCTGTCATAGAAAAAAACAGCAAGATCAGCATCAAGGATCTTGCAATTGTACTGGGTGAACCTGAAGAAGAAGTTGCAAAAGCCATTTATGAGATGGAATCAGACAAGACGATTTGCGGTTATCATACAATCATTAACTGGGATAAGACAAATCGTGAAAAAGTTGTAGCATTGATCGAAGTGCGCGTGACACCTCAGAGAGGTCATGGTTTTGACCATATTGCTGAGCGTATTTACAACTTCCCTGAAGTGGACACTGTCTATCTGATGTCCGGTGCCTATGATTTCTGTGTGATGCTGGAAGGCAAGACTTTGAAACAGGTGTCTGCATTTGTTTCCGAAAAACTTTCCACACTGGAATCCGTGACAAGCACAGCAACCCATTTTGTACTGAAGAAATACAAAGACCACGGTACAATCATGGTTTCTGAGACAAATAAGAAAGAAAGGCAGCTGATCACACCATGAGAAACCCATTATCCGATAAAGTCATAGACATTAAGCCTTCCGGCATCCGTAAGTTTTTTGATCTTGTCGTAGAAATGAATGACCCGAATGTCATTTCTCTTGGTGTGGGTGAACCGGATTTTGATACACCGTGGCATATCCGTGAGGAAGGTATCTATTCTTTGGAAAAAGGCCGTACATTTTATACATCCAATGCCGGATTGAAGGAACTGAAGGAAGAAATCAGTGCTTATCTGGAACGCAAATGCCATGTTGAATATGACCCTGCGAACGAAATTATGGTGACAGTGGGCGGTTCTGAAGCCATTGATATTGCCATGCGCGCCATGCTCAATCCCGGTGAAGAGGTCATTATTCCGCAGCCAAGTTATGTTTCTTATCAGCCGTGCGTTGTGCTGGCGGATGGTGTGCCTGTGATTATTAATCTTCAGGAAAAAAATGAATTTAAACTGACAGCAGCAGAATTGGAAGCTGCGATCACACCAAAGACAAAGATTCTGGTGCTGCCTTTCCCGAACAATCCGACAGGCTCCATTATGACGGAGGAAGACCTAAAGCCCATTGCCGAACTGTGCGTGAAGCATGATATTTTCGTTATCAGTGATGAAATTTACAGTGAACTGACTTATGAATATCCGCATACATCCATTGCATCCCTGCCTGGCATGAAGGAGAGAACGGTTCTTATCAACGGTTTTTCAAAGGCTTATGCCATGACAGGATGGCGTCTCGGTTATGCCTGCGCACCGGATGTGATTCTGCATCAGATGCTGAAAATTCATCAGTTCGCCATTATGTGTGCACCGACAACCAGCCAGTATGCGGCTGTGGAGGCTCTTCGCAATGGTGATGATGATGTAGCCATGATGCGTGAATCCTACAATCAGCGCCGACGTTTCCTTGTACATACATTCAGGGAGATGGGACTGGACTGCTTTGAACCATTCGGCGCTTTTTATATTTTCCCAAGCATCAAGAGCCTGGGCATGACCTCAGATGAATTTGCGGAAGAATTATTGAAGAAAGAAAAAGTAGCAGTTGTTCCGGGTACAGCATTCGGAGACAGCGGCGAGGGTTTCCTGAGAATTTCCTATGCCTATTCTCTTGAAGAATTAAAAGAAGCGACAGACCGTATGGCACGTTTTGTCAGCTGGGTGAGAAAAGAGAAAAATCTATGAGTATGAATATTGTTTTGCTGGAACCGGAGATGCCTGCCAACACAGGTAACATCGGACGAACCTGTGTGGCCACCGGTACCAAACTGCATTTGATAAAGCCGTTGGGCTTTGAAATTACGGACAAGATGGTTAAGCGTGCGGGACTGGACTATTGGCCGCACCTGAACTATGAAGTGTATGAGAATTTTGAAGATTTTCTTGAGAAGAATCCGGATTGTATCGGCAAGCTTTATATGGCAACAACAAAGGCCAGACATATTTACACGGAAGTGGCCTATGAGCCGGACAGTTATCTGATGTTTGGCAAGGAAAGTGCCGGTATCCCGGAAGAAATTCTTGTGAAATACGAAGATTATTGTATGCGTATCCCGATGGAATACAACATACGTTCATTGAACTTGAGCAATTCAGTGGCCATTGTGCTGTATGAGGCCCTCAGACAGCATCAGTTTGCGCAGATGGAACTGCAGGGGCATCTGCACAGACTGCATTGGCACGAAGAGTGACGAAAATATCAAGTGCTTAAATTTGTTGGTAATATAAATAAGGGCTTTTCTATTTGACGTCTTTCGTATATAATAGTGAAGAATCTTGAGACGCTACAGAGAAGAGGAGAACTTTTATGGAAAACAAAAGAATTATACAGGTTGATGAGAAAGTCCCTGTAAAGCTGCTGATTCCGCTCAGTATTCAGCATATGTTCGCCATGTTCGGCGCATCTGTGCTTGTTCCGTTCGTGTTGGGTATTAATCCGGCAATCGTGTTGTTTATGAATGGTCTTGGTACGCTGCTGTTTATTTTAATCACAAAGGGACGTGCGCCGGCTTATCTGGGCTCCAGTTTTGCATTTCTGGCACCGGCAGGTATTGTTATCAGCAAATGGGGCTATGATTATGCCCTGGGTTGTTTCGTGGCCGTCGGCTTCTGCGGCTGTGTTCTGGCATTGATTATTTACAAGTTTGGTTCTGAGTGGATCAATGTGGTCCTGCCTCCGGCAGCAATGGGTCCTGTTGTTGCCCTTATTGGTCTGGAGCTGGCAGGTACGGCAGCTTCTAATGCAGGCCTGAAGGATGAAGTGCTTCTTCCGGCCAATATCATTGTTTTTCTGGTGACACTTTTGACAGCCGTTATCGGTTCTGTCGTATTCCGTGGATTTTTATCCGTTATTCCGATTCTGATCGCTATTATTGCCGGTTACGTGGCTTCTCTGGCATGCGGTATTGTTGACTTCTCAGAAGTGGCAGCGGCGCCGTTGTTTGCCCTTCCGAACTTCCAGACACCGAAGTTCAATATGCAGGCCATTGCTATTGTACTTCCTGTTCTGTTAGTTATTACCTCCGAGCATATCGGACATCAGATCGTTACAAGCAAGATCGTGGGAAGAGATTTGCTGAAGGATCCTGGTCTGCACCGTTCTTTATTTGCAGATAACTTTTCAACGATGCTCTCCGGTTTTATCGGTTCTGTTCCGACAACAACTTATGGTGAGAACATCGGCGTTATGGCTATGACAAAGGTTTACAGTGTTTACGTTATCGGCGGTGCAGCGGTACTATCTATCATCTGTTCCTTTATCGGCAAGATGACAACACTCATCAGTACGATTCCGGGACCGGTTATCGGCGGAATCTCATTCTTGCTCTATGGTATGATCGGTGCATCCGGTATCCGTATACTTGTAGATGCACAGGTAGATTACGGCAAATCCCGTAATCAGGCTATGACAGCCGTTGTATTCGTTACAGGTCTTTCAGGCATTTCCGTACAGCTCGGAAGCATTCAATTGACAGGTATGGTACTGGCCTGTGTTGTTGGTATGATCATGGGTCTGGCATTCTATATTCTGGACAAACTGAAACTGACGAACGACAGAGACGAATAAAACGTGCGAAACGCAAGTTGATTCTTAGAAGAACATAAAGAAATAGCAGTTCAGAACCGGCAGCGAGAGCGGCCTGTTTTGAACTGCTATTTTTTATGTTCTATCCTAGAAAATGAGCGTTTCGTCATCATATTTATCCCAACATTCGAGGCCGACAGCGAGAGGTCAATCAAATTCTCCGTCCAAATTGCTCAAAGACTACGATATTGAAACCAAGAAACTATAAACTATTTCGTACCAAAAATTCTATCGCCTGCATCGCCAAGTCCAGGGCAGATATAGGCATGTTCGTTCAGGCAGCGATCCAGATGGCCGATGTAGATCTGAACGTCCGGATGTGCCTCGTGAAGAGCTTTGACACCTTCAGGAGCAGCGATAATACACATGAATTTGATGTTTCTGCCGCCATGTTTCTTGATCATGGTGATGGCATCAATAGCAGAACCGCCTGTTGCCAGCATTGGGTCGCAGACAACGATGGTACGTTCTTCGATCGGGCTAGGCAGTTTGCAGTAGTATTCATGAGGCTCGAAGGTTTCTTCGTCACGGTAGAGACCGATATGGCCGATTTTTGCAGATGGAACGAGAGCAAGGATACCTTCAACCATACCGAGACCTGCGCGCAGAATCGGAACGATAGCCAACTTACGGCCTGCGATCATTGGTGTCTTGCATTTTTCAATCGGTGTTTCGATTTCAACTTCTTCCAGAGGCAGGTCATTGAGGGCTTCAAAACCTTCCAGCATAGCAATCTCTTCTACCAGATGACGAAATTCGTTTGTTCCGGTTTCTTTTTTTCTGAGGATAGAAATTTTGTGCTGGATCAGTGGATGGTTAAAATAAGTAACGTTTTCAAATTTTTCCATAATGCTCTCCTTTAATCAACATTTCTCTTATAGTTTTATGTTATTCATTTGCCATTCCTTCAGGCAAAATTATTCCAATGATAGTGTACGTGAAAATGTACATTTTTTCAATGATAAATCATGACAATTTTTATTTTTACAGCTGTTTTGAGTCGGCATGCACAATGGGCTGCCAATTACTTAAATTCGACGATGGTAACGCCGGTCTCACCCTCACCAAATGTTCCAAGACGATAACTCTTGACATATTTGCTCTTGCGCAGTTTTTCGTGGACAGCTTTTCGCAGAGCGCCTGTGCCGCGGCCGTGGATGATGGTGACATTCGGTATGTGGGCCAGATAAGCATCATCGAGATATTTGTCCAGATCGATCATGGCTTCATCAACGGTTTCACCGATCAGATTGATGGAAGTATTGACATGGGCCGCTTTATTCATCTTGATCTTGCCGGAGCCGGTCTTATTGATCATCGGTGTGTTGATGACTTCTTCGTCAATTGGCTCCAGATCACTGAAGTGAATACGGGATTTGAGAATGCCCATCTGGATCGACAGTTCACCTTTGCTGTTTGGCTGGGAGACAACGGTGCCTTTTAAGTCAAGGCTGCGAACATGGACGGAATCCCCCTGCTTGAAATCAGAAGCTGCATAGACCTTGGCCTTTTGGGCAGTCGGCGCAGCTTTCTTGCGGTTGTTGGATTGATTCAGCTTGTCACGGACACGGCTTCGCTCCTGTTCAAGGGCTTTCATATCCACACCGCCGGATTTCGACAGTTTACTCATAGTACGGATGGTATGATCGGCATAATCCTTAGCATCCTGAAGAATGTTCTGGGCTTTTTCATTGGCTTCGTTGAGAATCCGTTCTTTCTGTTTGGCAATGTTGTCATGCTTTTCTTCCAGACGTTTCTTCAGGGATTCCACCTGAGCCTTGTAAGCGGATAATTCTTCCTGCTCTTTCTCAATGGTGGCACGGCTTGTTTCCAGGTCAGCAATCAGTTCTTCAAAATTCTGTTCCTGAACATCAATATTCTTCTTGGCTTCCTCAATAATATGAGCCGGAAGGCCGAGTTTGCCGGAGATGGCAAAGGCATTGCTTTTGCCGGGAATGCCGATGAGTAAGCGGTATGTCGGACTCAGGGTTGCCACGTCAAATTCGCAGCAGGCATTGCAGACCTGATCCGTTGTCAGGGCAAATACCTTCAATTCGCTGTAATGGGTAGTGGCCATGGTGGTGACATGTCGGTTCAGTAACGTTTTCAAAATAGCAATGGCCAGAGCGGCACCTTCTGTCGGGTCTGTACCGGCGCAAAGCTCATCGAAAAGCACCAGTGTCTTGGCGTCGGCCGCATTCAGTATTCTGACAATATTCGTCATATGGGATGAGAAAGTACTGAGGCTCTGCTCAATGCTCTGTTCATCGCCGATATCTGCAAAAACATCGTCAAAAATCGCCAGTTCCGAATGATCAAATGCCGGAATATGAAGACCTGCCTGCCCCATCAGTGTGAAAAGACCGACCGTTTTCAGAGAGACGGTCTTACCGCCGGTATTTGGGCCGGTGACAATAAGCATCCGGTAATCCTTGCCGAGAATCAGATCGATTGGAACAACCTTCTTCTTGTCCAGAAGGGGATGACGGCCTTTCTTGATGTGAATATAGCCATTCTCATTGAAAACAGGTTCGCTGCCATTGTAGGTACGGGACAGGGAAGCTTTAGCGAAAATAAAGTCCAGACGTGTCAGAACCGCAATGTCCTGTTCCAGCATAACAGCGGATTCACCTGCCAGTTCACTTAAAGCATCCAGAATATGTTCAATCTCTTCCTTTTCCTTGCTGCCGAGTTCCCGCAGATCGTTGTTCAGCTTGACAACAGCCATGGGTTCAATGAACAGTGTGGAGCCGGTGGAGGACTGGTCGTGAATCATACCCTGCACCTGTGAACGGTATTCAGCCTTGACAGGCAGACAGTAGCGGCCGTTTCGCATGGTGACCAGGTTGTCCTGCAGTTTGGAACCGATATTTTGGGAAGAAACCATAGATGCCAGCTGTGAGTGGATGCGTTCGTTGGTCAGTTTGATCTGGCGGCGAATGGATTTCAATGTTGGACTGGCATCATCCGCCATGGTTTCTTCATCTATAATGCATCGACGGATTTCGTGGTTCAGATTCGACAGTGGTTCAATCTGTGCAAAAAGTCCCTCCAGCGAATCCTGATCTTCATCATCGGCTTCACGGCGTCCGTAGGATTTCGCACGCAGTGCCACATCCAGAGTGGCAGCGATATTCAACAGTTCAGCCATACCGACGGTACTGCCAACCTTCAGACGGAGCAGGGAGCCGCGGATATCACGGATGCCGGAGAAGGAGAGACTGCCCTTTTTCATGACACGGGTCAGGGCGTCACTGGTCTCCATCTGTCCCTGAAGAATCTCAGAAATATCAGAGGAAGGCATCAGATTACGGCACAGCTCCTTGCCCATAGGGGAGCTGGCATAGCCGGTAAGCATATCTATAATTTTAGGGTATTCGAGAATACGCAATGCTTTTTCATTCATAAGTAAAAACCTCCAAAATAATAGTAAAGCATAACGGCCTTGTTGTCAAACTTTTCGTCTTCTCGGAAGGGCAAAAGTCTGATATACTATAGTATTGAAAACATTGATGAATTAGAAAGGCAGAACCCCGCAAAGAGCGGGCAGAGTGAGAGTATGAGATATATTAACGAATTAAAATCAGGCGATATGATTTCAGATATTTATCTGTGCAAAACGAAACAGACATTGAAGACGAAGGCAGGAAAGAGCTATTATTCTATGATGCTTCAGGATAAGACCGGTACAGTGGATGCTAAGGTCTGGGAACTGACACCGGGCATTGAATATTTTGAGCCGATGGACTTTATCAAGGTAGAAGGACAGGTGACTTCTTTCCAGGGATCACTGCAGCTGAATCTGCGCCGTATCCGCCGTGCCAAAGAAGGTGAATATATTCCGGCAGATTATATGCCGTGCAGCCGCTATAGTATAGAAGATATGTACAAAGAGCTGATGGGATATGTAGACAGCGTCAAAGAACCGCATCTGCATGAATTACTGGAATTATTCTTTGTAAAGAATACAGCATTTATCAAGTCTTTTAAGGAGCATTCTGCAGCGAAGAGCATTCATCATGGTTTTGTGGGTGGATTGCTTGAGCATACACTTAGTGTAACAAAACTCTGCGATTTTTATACAACCCGTTATCCGCATCTGAACCATGATCTGTTGATCACAGCAGCTATCTGTCATGATATTGGCAAGACAAAGGAATTATCCTTATTCCCATCCAATGATTATACAGATGAGGGACAGCTTATCGGCCATATTGTGACAGGTGTGGAGATGATCCATGACGCCATCCGTGAGATTCCGGGATTCCCTGTTGTATTGGCCAACGAGTTGAAGCATTGTATCGTGGCCCATCACGGTGAGTTGGAATACGGTTCACCGAAGAAACCGGCACTGATGGAAGCCATGGCACTGAATCTGGCGGACAATACAGATGCCCGTATGGAGACGATGACAGAGATCTTCGACCGTTCAGAAGATAATCTGGAATGGCTTGGATTTAACCGCATTTTTGAGTCGAATATCAGAAGAACGTCCAAATAATACGGAATGGAGTCAGGGATGGAGAAAAAGACAATCAAGAAGAATGATATATATACAATCGAGATTGAAGATCTGAGTACAGACGGTTCCGGTATTGGCAAGGTGGATGGCTATACACTTTTTGTGAAGGATGCACTGATCGGTGATACAGCGGAGGTCAAAGTCATCAAGACAAAGAAGCATTACGGTTACGGTCGTCTGATGCGCATCATCACACCGTCACCGGACCGTGTGGAGGCGCCGTGCCCGCATGCCCGCAGCTGCGGCGGATGTCAGATCCAGCATTTATCCTATGAACGGCAGCTGGCTTTCAAGGAGAATAAGGTCCGGAATCTGCTGAGCCGTGTGGGACATGTGGAAGATTATGTGATGCATCCGATTATTGGCATGGAGCATCCATATTATTATCGCAATAAGGCACAGTTTCCGGTGGGACTTGGCAAAGACGGACAAATCGTCACAGGATTTTATGCCGGTCACACGCATGTTATTGTAGACTCTGCCCATTGCTGTATTCAGGCACCGGTCAATGAGCAGCTGCTTGTTATTGTCAAAAAATGGATGACGGATCATGATATTGCACCTTATGATGAAACGACGCATAAAGGGCTTGTTCGACACATTCTGACAAGAGTTGGTTTTAAGACAAAGGAGATCATGGTCTGTCTCATTATCAACGGCAAAAAGCTGCCGCACAGTGAAAGTCTGGTAGAAGCCCTCCGTGAGATTCCGGGGATGACAAGTATTTCCTTTAATATCAATCAGGAGAAGACTAATGTGATCCTTGGCAGTAAAGTGGTGACACTCTGGGGGCAGGATTATATTACGGACTATATTGGTGATGTCCGTTATCAGATTTCACCGCTATCTTTCTATCAGGTGAATCCGGTGCAGACAGAGAAACTTTACGGAGCGGCCCTTAAGTTTGCCAATCCAGGACCAAATGATGTTATTTGGGACTTATACTGCGGTATCGGTACCATTTCACTCTTTATGGCCAAGAAAGCCAAACAGGTCTATGGGGTTGAAATTGTTCCCCAGGCTATTGATGATGCCAAGCGCAATGCTGCAATCAATGATATACATAATGCTGAATTTTATGTGGGAAAGGCAGAAGAAGTACTGCCGCAGACTTATGAACGTGAGCATATCCATGCAGACATCATCGTGGTGGACCCGCCGAGAAAGGGCTGTGACGAGAGCCTGCTGGCATGTATCACACAGATGCAGCCAAAGCGGGTGGTCTATGTCAGCTGCGATCCGGCCACATTGGCCAGAGATCTTAGATATCTGGAAGCACATGATTATAAGGTTAGAGAAGTTCAGTGCGTTGATATGTTCGGGCACTCGGTTCATGTAGAGACGGTTGTTCTTTTGTCCCAACAAAAACCAGATGACACGATAGAGATCGACTTAGACCTGG
>OLQY01000460.1_pt1 | contig 48943 bp, 43 predicted proteins | sample 1672851 | NCBI WGS metagenome assembly OLQY01 (sample SAMEA3136730, study PRJEB25190) | human gut metagenome
TCCATTCAGTCCTACGGCGCGTTTGTCCGCTTTGACGATGGCCTCTCCGGACTTGTCCATGTATCCCAGATCTGCGAAAAACGGATCAAAACACCGGCTGATGTCCTGAAGACAGGGGACCGTGTCAATGTCAAAGTCATCGGAATCAAAGATGGAAAACTGAGCCTGAGTATCAAAGAAGCAACTGATATGATGGCAAAAGAAGTGGAAGAAGAGGAAATAGAAATCCCACAGTCCGGAGAAGAGGCAACCACATCTCTGGGAGCTTTATTTGCAAATATTAAACTGAATTAATATAAAGTGCAGATTTGGACGATTAAGACAATCGCCCAAAATGAAAATCTTCTGTAAAGCGTGTTTGAAAAGTAGACCCGAAATAAAAAACTCTGATTACAGATGAAAATTGTGCAGAGGTCAGCTGAATTTTGGAAGGAAGAATGTGAATGAAGAATCAGAAAGTATTTGTAATGGGACATAAGAATCCGGATACGGATTCTATTTGTTCGGCAATTGCTTACGCAGATATCAAAAACAGAACCACCCAGACCAAGCGTTATATTCCAAGACGTGCCGGTCAGATCAATGAAGAGACCCAGTATGTACTGAATCGTTTTGGCGTACAGCCACCGGCTTATCTGGGAAATATCGGAACGCAGGTAAAAGATATGGATATCCGTCCAAAGCCGGATGCAGACCGTACCATGTCCCTGAAAAATGCCTGGGATATGATGCAGAATAAAGGCATTGTGACCCTTCCCATCTGTAACAGCGAGGATGAGCTGGAGGGAATTGTAACAATCGGCGATATTGCTGATGTTTACATGGATACCAAGGACAGCTATCTTCTTTCAAATGCCAGAACTCAGTATAACAAGATCAGGGATACTCTTGACGGTGAAATTGTAGAAGGAAACGGTCACGGCTATTTTACCAAAGGGAAAATCCTTATTGGAACTGCTGATCCGGAGGTGATGAAGAACTATATCGAAGAAAATGATATGGTTATTCTTGGAAACCGTGAGGAAGATCAGTTAAAGGCAATAGAACTGAATGTAAGCTGCATTATTGTAGGAATGAGTATTCAGGTAAGTGAGAAGGTAATAAAGAAAGCTCAGGAGAGACAGATCATCATTATCTCTTCTCCATATGATACCTACACAATTGCCCGCATGATCAACCAGAGTATTCCGGTAAATTATGTGATGAAAAAAGATAATCTGGTAACTTTTAATACTGAAGATTTCACAGATGATATCCAGGATGTTATGATCAAGCACCGCCATCGTGCATTCCCTGTTATCAATAAGCGGGGAAAATGTGTGGGAACCATTTCCAGACGAAATTTCCTTGACATGCACAAGAAACAGGTAATTCTGGTAGATCATAATGAGAAAGACCAGGCTGTTGATAATATTGAGAAAGCAGAGATTCTGGAGATCATTGACCATCATAAGCTTGGTTCTCTGGAAACTATGAAGCCGATTAATTTCAGAAATGAGCCAGTTGGATGTACTGCGACAATCCTTTACCGGATTTATGACGAGCAGCGACTGGAGATTCCGCCTAAGATTGCAGGACTTCTCTGTGCAGCCATTATTTCCGATACCTTAATGTTCCGTTCCCCAACCTGCACCCAGCAGGACAAGATCGCAGCAAGTGCGCTTGCACTGATCGCGGACATTAAGATTGAAGATTTCGCAAGAGAAATGTTCAAGGCTGGAAGCAATCTGAAGGATAAAGCACCTGAAGAAATTTTCTATCAGGATTACAAGAAATTTATTGCAGAAGGAAATGTGGCTTTTGGTGTTGGACAGATCAGTTCCATGGACGAGGAAGAGCTTCAGGAGATCAAAGTTCGTCTGAAACCATTTATGGTAAGCGAGTGCGGACGCCATGGAATTACCCGTGTTTACTTTATGTTAACCAATATTATGGACGAGTCCTCAGATGTAATTTATTACGGCGAGGGCAGCGAGGAAATGGGAAAAATCGCATTTCAGCAGGAACCGGAGGATAAGTGCTTCCACCTGAAAGGCGTGGTTTCCCGTAAGAAACAGATGATCCCGGCTATGATGGAAGCTGCACAGATCATGGCAAATGACTTTAACTGATAATAAAGATTTTCCCGGCAAAGAGGCTGTTAAAAGCTACTGCTCACAAAGTGAAAAGTAACGCAGAAGGTTCTTTGCACGGGAAATTTTCACATAAAAGAGGAGCAAAAATATGGCAAAACAGACCTGGAAACCAGGCAATATGCTTTACCCGCTTCCTGCTGTGATGGTCAGCGTTACAGATGGCGAGGGTAATGATAATATAATAACAGTAGCGTGGGCTGGCACCGTGTGTACCAACCCGCCAATGGTAAGCATCTCCGTTCGTCCCACCAGATTTTCTTACGATATGATCTGCAAGACAAAGGAATTTGTTCTGAACCTTACCACAGAAGAGCTTGCATACGCCACCGATTATTGTGGCGTGCGGTCCGGCAGAGAGGTTGATAAATTTCAGGAGCTTCATCTTACCAAAGAAAAGGCGGATCATGTGAAGGCACCAATGATCGGTGAAGCTCCTGTAAATATTGAATGTAAAGTTAAGAAAATTGAGAAGCTTGGTTCTCATCACATGTTCCTTGCGGAAGTAGTTGCAGTGCATGCGGACGAAGCCTATATGGATAAAAATAATAAATTTCATCAAGAAATTCAAGAAGCAAAAATAAAATTTATTAAAAAAATTCAAGGGAAAGACAATGAGTGTTCAAGGAAAATAAAAATGGAATTAAAGATGTTACAATATTGTTACCCAATCTTTCGACTAACATCTCTTATATGGGGCTATAAAAAAGGTATTTAGCTTCTACATAATATTATAAGTTTAAAATGTAGTGATAGGGTTGTGGGATAACGGAAAAAAATTTATTATTGTATGAAAAGAAGTTTTCCGTAATGAGGAAAGGAAGGAACGCAATTAAGATAATTGTGTTAATGAAAATATGAAAAAACAATTATTTAAAAAAGGAAAGTTATTTCAATTAAAAATGTTTTTAGTTAGAAATCGAGCAGAATTTTTGAAAAAATCAGGAATATTTCATGATTTTGGAGATGCTGTTTTATGGCAACCCTATACTATTCCAAGTGAACCTTATTTGGTTAGCATAGGAAATAATGTGAAAATAACAGCAGGGGTTAGATTTATAACGCATGATATTTCACCAGCAGTTTTTGGGTATGCTGGATATCCGACAGATAAAAAGTGTCTTTATTATATGGATAAAATTGTAATTGGAAACAATGTTATGATAGGAGCAGATAGTATTATTTTACCGGGGGTTACAATCGGTAATAATGTCATAGTGGGAGCCGGAAGTGTTGTGACAAAAAACATAGATGATGGAGTTGTTGTTGCTGGAAATCCAGCAAAAGTAATAGGTTCTTTTGACAAGATTGCAGAAAAAAGATATAGCCAATGTCTTAATAGACCATATCATTTGAGTTCCAAAAAAGAAATTAATAAATTTTTTTGGGAAGAGTAAATCGTTAATTAATGATTAGCTAGGAGATTATATATGCTATTTAAGATACATAAAATAGAAAAATATTATATTATTTTGTTCATAGCAATGATGCTTGATTTGGGTTTCTTTGATTTGGTTAATACTTCGGCAATAAATATTGTCGGTATATATTATTCAGATATGGTATTTTTGTTTTGTATGAGTATTGTATTATGGGAAATTATTAAATCAAAATTTAAGTTGAAAAATTTTAAAGGATTGTTAGTAATTGGCGGCTTGATATTAACGGCAATGTTGTCTTCATATTCGGCAGAAGTTTCATATCATCAAGGACTTTTATCAGGAATAGTTGCACAACGTGAATGGCTTTCTTGGGTTTTAATGATATATCCATTGTATAAGTGGTATCAAGAAAAAAAAATAACAAAAAGAGGATTGAATACAAGTATTTTATATGTGTGTAGAATTTATGCAGTTGTATGTGTATTGCAATATTTTTTATATGATTATATTAAATTTACATACACAATTGTAAGTGCAAGATACGGAAGTGTTAGACTTTATTTTAATTCGGCATTTTTTGCGTATGCGATAGGAATAATTATAGATAGAATTTTTAATGAAAAGTATTCATTTAAACAAAAAGTAGGTGGATTAATTGAATTAATAGTTTATATGTTTATTATTATTTTTATAACAAAAGGAAGAATGGCTACTATTGCGTTATTAGGCTCAATTGCATTATGTGTATGTCTTAGAAAGAACATGAAATTAGGAAAAAAGATATTTTTTATTTTAATAGTTCTGGCAGGTATTGTAGTGTTTTCTTCTACAACTATGGGACAAGATATATTTGCTACGATAGTAGGTGACAGTGCTGATACAGATACGTTATCTGTAAGAACAGCGGGAAGAGCGTATTATATAGCCAAGACATTTAGTTCCGTAAGAACAGCGATATTTGGGTACGGAGTACCTAATATTCATAACAATTTTGCAATGCAAATAGCGAATCCACTTTGGAAAATGCAGGGTACAGCAAGATTCTATTTAGATGATGTAGGAATAACAGGAATTTTGTTTAAATATGGGCTGTTTGGTGTTGGAGTATTATTAAGTATAACATTTATATGTTTGGTGAAGGCATATAAAATATATAGAAAAAATCATAAAATGGTATATCTACAATTTATACTGATGGATATTATAACATGGTCCTCTTTGACACCTGCATTATTTAGTACAAGTATTTTAATGATGATAATAATTACGTCTATCTTTTATATGGATACAGGAGATAAAAGTTGAAAAAAGAAAGAAATTTAGGAATAGATTTATTAAAATTAGTGTTGGCATTGATGATTGTTGTCAATCATTCAATAGGGCATGGATTGGAACAGTATGATGCTGCGTTATATGAAAATAGTAAAATTGCTTTAGGATTTTTGTGGGGAGTGTGTAATCCCGCAGTAAATGTATTTTTTATAATTTCTGGATATTTTTTGATTAAACGCAGTGTTAATAAATTTATAGTTTTGTTGGAACCACAGCTGATTTTGGCAATTATATATTTATTAGTTTTTGGATTTACGATAAAGAAAGCTATTTTAAATATATTATTTCCTTGGGAAAATTGGTGGTTTATTACAACATATTTAATCTTATTTGTTTTGAGTCCTTATATAAATAAAATTATAGAGACGTTAAGTGATAAAGAAATTTTAAAATTTGTGATTTCATTTTCATTTATAAATTTATTACAAGGATATATTTTTAAGGGAAATCTGTGGGGAAATGGATTTTCGTTTGCTCATGCAATGAATATGTATTTAATAGGCATTGTATTATATAAATATAGAGAAATCTTAAGAGAAAAAAACAAAAATCATATATTTTATTTAATAGTTTATGTAATATGTTCTGTAATTATGGCATTGCTGAAAATTTATTTTAATACAGAACTTGGTGAGATGATTGATACATATAATAATCCTTTAGTAGTAATTCAGGCAATATGTATGTTTGAGTTTTTTGTAAATTTAGAGATTAAAACAAAAAGATTTAATATAGATATGTTTTCAAAAACAGCTTTGATGGTATATTTAATCACTGATTATCCAGAAATTAGACAATACATATTTTTACCAATGATAGCAGTAGTTAGGAAGTTTAATATGCCAGTTATATGGATTATTATAAATGCGATAGTAATCGTTCTTATTGTAACCTTAATAACATGGTTAAACGATATAATAATGGTGAGAATATTAAAGAAAATTGATAGACAATATCAAGATTAATTTTGAATATATAATTGGGATGAAGGTTTAATATACAAGGAGATTGGATATGCAGGATGAAAGTAAAAAACGATTGTTAAATCTGGCGAAACAAAAGTCAATAATTGCTTTTGATTGTTTTGATACATTAGTGCACAGAACTTGTTCTAATGAAAGAGTATTGATTGACTGGGCAAGACATATGGAAAGAATTTTACAATATAAAGTTACAATGGAGCAGTTATATAAAACTCGAAAGGAACAAGAACAAAATTTAAAAAAAGAGATAGAGGAACCAACGTATGATGAGCTGCTAAAAGCGATTTATAATACTTTTTCTATGGATATATCATTAAAAGAATTTTGTGAATTATCAAAAAAAGTAGAGAGAAATATCGAACAAAAAGTGTTAGTTTCCGATAAAGATGGAACATATTTGTTAAAGCAATTAAAGAAAGATGGAAAGAAAGTAGTTCTTATATCAGATTTTTATTTTGGAAAAGAATTATTAACACCTATATTAAATAATTTAAATCTGGGACAATTTATTGATGAAATTTTTGTTTCTTCCGATATTGGAAAAAGAAAATCAACTGGAAACTTATATAAGTATGTATTAGAAAAAGAATGCATTTCTTCACAACAAATGTTAATGATTGGCGATAATAAAAAGTCGGATGTAGAAATCCCTTCAAGCTTAGGAATCGCAACATATCATAAAAGAAATATGTGGGATTCAAAAAAGCTTTTGGAGAGAAAAGAAATTATAAAAAAATTATATGAGATGAGTGAATGTGAAAGCAATCCAATTAATGGATACATACCTATTCTATTATTATTTTGTGAAAGACTATATAAACATTTAGTTAGATCACATCAAGATAAAGTTTATTTTTGTTCGAGAGAGGGACAGGGCTTGAAAAAAATTTTTGATTATTATCAAAGTTTTTATCCAAAAGAGTTACAAATAACAACAGCATATTTGTATGTGAGTAGAAAAGCAACGGTAATTGCAGGATTAAACGATATAGAGGAGGAGACTTTTGATACTATATTTTCCAAAAGTAGTAGTTACAGTTTGAAAAGTTTTATGGAGTTTATGGAGTTTTCTCAGGATACGATTGATTATGTAAAAGCTACTTATGAAATAGATAATGAAACTGTCCTCGTAAATGATAAGAAGAGAAGTCCTATTTTTGAGAAAATAATTACTGATGATAGAGTAATTTTAGAATATAATAAGCTTAGAAAAGAAAAAAGAAAATTATTAGAGGAGTATTTAATACAGCAAGGAATAAATATAACACAGGGGCAATTTTGCATGGTAGATATTGGATGGAAAGGCTCCATCCAGGATAACTTGAGAAAAGTGATTAATGAGAATGTGACAATACAAGGGTATTATCTTGGGATTTTTGATAAAGGAGAATTGGTAGATAAATGCTATTATTCATCTAACAATTTGAAAACAGGAGTGGTATTTTCAACAATTACTGGAAAAAATAAAGATTATTTTATATTTAGAAAAAATAGAATGTTTTTAGAGACGCTGTTTACTGCAAATCATGGTCCAGTGATGGGATATAAAGAAGATGGAAGAAAAATATGCCCGATTATAAAAAATGATGAAATAGAGCTTGAAGTATATCAGAAAATGAAAGTATATTTAGAAAATTTATATGAGAATTATAAGCAATTAATTCAAGATATTTGGAATAGTAATACTTCAATCAGGGAAATAGAAAAAGAAATTAAAAAATGTTATTTAAAGAGAAGTATAGTAGATAGACCGAAATATATTTCTTTCTATAATGAAATTTCTGAGTATGTAGTTGAAAATTATATATCTAGTTCAAATGAAAAGAAAATGAATGAAGGTACTATAAAATTTATTATGAAAAAAATACATAGTAAAAAGAGATATTTTTTCGATTATAATATGCATTTTTTAGATGTTGTGTATGAAAAGAAAATAAAATTGCTATATCCAGTTAGTTACTTGATTGGTAATATTATTTGTGAATATATGAACTTAAAATATAATTAGTTTATATATTAATATAGGAAGGAATATAAAATGAAGGAAAATTCAATAAAATACAATGCGTTAATGAATATATTGCTTACTTTAAGTAGTCTGATTTTTCCGCTAATTTCGTTTCCGTATGTTACAAGAATTTTGTCTGTAGAAAGTTTAGGGCAAGTAAATTTTATGAATTCTGTAGGTACATATGCAATTATGTTTGCTGGTCTTGGAATTGGCACTTATGGAATAAGGGCATGTTCATTAGTAAGAGATAATAAAGAGGAATTATCTAAGACAACACATGAATTACTTTTTTTAAAAACGATAAGTACAACAATTGTAATAGTAGCCTTGTTTGGCTCTGTGTTATTTGTAAAAAAGTTTCAAAATAATTTTTCTCTTTTATTATTACAGATAGTACTTATTATTTCTAATATTTTTAGTTTAGATTGGTTTTTTTCTGGATTAGAAAAATACTCATATATAACAAAGAGATCAATTTTATTTAAATTTGTATCTTTAGTGTTATTAATATTATTTGTAAAAAAAAGTAATGATGCATTTTTATACTCAGCGATAACGGTATTTTCATTGGCTGCCTCTTATGTATGCAATTTAATATATTCTCGGAAATTTGTATCATATAAAAAGCAAAATAATTATAATATTTCAAGACATTTAAGAGCAACGTTCCTATTATTTGCCGCAACATTGGCAGTAAGTATATATACCAGTCTTGATACAGTTATGCTAGGTTTTATCAATGGAGATAAGGATGTAGGTTATTACACAGTTGCAGTAAAGGTAAAGACAATATTATTGTCATTGGTTAATGCAGTAAGTGCAGTATTACTTCCTAGATTGTCCTATTATGCCAAGCAGAATAAAAGAGATGAGTTTTTAATACTTGTAAAAAAATCTATCCTAGTAATATCTATGTTAGCGATACCTATGTCACTGTATTTTATTTTTGAAGCGCAGGACAGTGTTTGTTTATTGGCGAGTAATACATATCTTCCATCGGTTCTAGGAATGCAAATATTAATGCCAATTTTAATTATTTCTGGTTTCTCAAATATTGTAGGAAATCAAATATTATTACCTAGAGGACAAGATAAATATTTTATGTGTGCAGTTACTACAGGAGCGGTAGTGGATTTTTTACTTAATTTGTTTTTACTACCTAGATATGGATTTATAGGAGCGGCAATAGCAACACTTATTGCAGAAGTGTCACAAGCATCTATACAAACATTTTTTGCAAAAGATATTATAATAAGATGTATTAATATAAAGGAATTGCTGAAAATAGTGATATCATCTATTATGGGTACCATAATTGTCTTGCTACTGAGGCATTATATAAACTATAATGCTTTTATTAATCTTGTTATAACAGCAATAGGTTTTGCATGCATATATGTGGCAATGCTTTGGATTCTTAAAGTTGAAGTTTTTTTAGCATTGAAAAATCAATTTTTAACTCAGATAAAATATATACTTAAAAGAAAAAAATCAAGGGTTTAATATAGGAGAAGAAAATGAATTGTGTAATGATTATATTAAATTATAAAGATGCGGAACGGGCAATTTTATTGGCAAAACGTTGCGAAAAATTTTGTAGTATTAATAAAATTATAATTGTTGATAATGATAGTAAAGATAAATCTTATGAAAAAATTAGTAATATATCTAATGAAAAAATTGATGTGTTGAAAGCTGATAAAAATAGAGGATTTGCAGCAGGTAATAATGTTGGAGCGAAGTATGCAGTGGAGAAATATAATCCTCAGTATATATTCTTTGCTAATACAGATACAATATTTGAAGAGAGTAATATCTTAAAATGTAAGGAAGTTTTAAATAAAGACGATTCATTAGGTTTAGTTTCAATGAGAATGATTGGTCCAGATAAAAAGGAACAGATATCACATTATGAATATCCAACATTTTATACTTATATTAGTGATATGACTTGCGTGGGAAATAAAATTAATTTTAGAAAAAAGAAAAATTATAATATTAATGAAAATGAGAAAAATGCTACGAAGTATGTGGATATTGTTCGAGGCAGTTTTATGTTTTTTAAAGCAAACGCATTGGAAAAAGCAGGATATTTTGATGAAAATACATTTTTATATTGTGAAGAAACAATTATAGCTAAGCGTTTAAATTTAATAGGATATAAAGTAGGATTAATTACAGATGCTTTTTATATACATGATCATATAGAAAATGTGGACAACACTAATATTGTAGCAACAAAGAGGCTTTTTGAATCTAGATATTATGTTGCAAGTGAGTATATGAAAATAAATATTTTTGAAAAAATTATATTAAAAATATTTATGAAATATGCAATTGGACGAATGCGCTTAATAAAGAAAATCCGGAGGAAATAAAGTGAAAATAGAGTTATTAACATTACAATGTATAAAAAATTATGGTTCAGTACTTCAAACTTATGCGACTGAAAAGATACTAAATGAATTTTTTCAGGAAGTGGAGACAATTCGTTTTGTAAGAGATGATTCAGCGGATGATAATATGCTTACGGAATGGGTGAAACATGAGACTGGTTTAAAGAAAGTTGTTAAAAAGATTTTTTTATTTCCAATGTGCTGTAGATATAAGAAAGTGTTTAATTCATTTTTAGATAAGTATATAAATTTAACGGATGAGGAATATAGAAAAGGAAATGATTTTTCCAAATACCCGATAAAGGCAGATGTATTTTGTGTAGGAAGCGATCAAGTTTGGAATAGTAGTTGGAATAAAGGAATATTACCAGCAATGTATTTAGATTTTGTTCCAGATGATATTATGAAATTTTCTTTTTGTTCTAGTTTTGGGGTCACTAGATTACCTGAGAAGGAAGTAAAGGAAACAACAAGATTATTAAAAAGATTAAAATATATTTCAGTAAGAGAGTCGAGTGCAGTTGAGTTACTTGATAATTTAGGAATTGAAAATGCAAAGCATATATTAGATCCAACATTGTTGATGTCAGCTGAGTTTTGGAAAGAAATTTCTGCCCCTAAATTAATAAAGGAAGACTATGTACTGGTATATCAACTTAATCCCAATCAGGAGTTTGATGAATATGCTCAAAAGTTTGCTGAAAAAAAGAAAATGAAGTTAGTATACATAGGAATGAGAATGAAGGATAAATTAAAAAAAGGAAAGGTTTTTTTGATGCCAGAAGTGGAAGAGTTTCTTTCCTTAATTCAATATGCATCTTATGTAATTACAGATTCTTTTCACGGAACAGCATTTAGTATAAATTTTAATAGAGAAGTAATTGATATTTATCCAAATGAGTTTTCAACAAGATTAAGCAGTATTTTAAAATGGGCAGGAATATCTTGTAGACATTTAGAAAGTTTTGATGATTTTGAAATTGCAAATGAAAAAATAGATTATGTAACTATAAATCATAAATTAGAAAAAGAAAGAACAAAAGCTAGAGAATTTTTAAAAAAAATTAAGAATGATGTAGAGAGGGAAAATGATATTATTTGAAAGTAAAGAGAAGTGTTGTGCATGTGGAGCATGTTTAAATAAATGTCCTAGAGATGCCATACAAATGGAAGAAGATGAGTATGGTTTTCTTTATCCTAGAATTAATACGCAAAAATGTATTGAGTGTGGAGTATGTGTTAAAGTATGCGATTTGAAGAAGAAAAAAGAAAAACAACCTCAGTTGGAAAGTGGATGCTATTTTGCAGTTTGCAAAAATAGTAATATTTTAATGGAATCAACTTCAGGTGGATTGTTTTCTATAATTGCTCAAAGATTTATAGAAAACAATGGAGAGGTTTATGGCTGTTCTCTGCAGAAAAAGGATAATAACTATTTTGAGATAAAGCATATAAAGGTTGATAAAAAAGAAGAATTAAAAATTATTTTAGGCTCTAAGTATGTACAGAGTCGCGCTGATGTAGTATTTAATGATATAAAAAAATCATTACAGAAAAATAAAAAAGTACTTTTCTGTGGTACGCCGTGTCAAGTAGCAGGTTTAAAAAATTATTTAGGAAAAGGGTATGAAAATCTTTATACTATAGACTTAGTTTGCCATGGAACTCCAAATGTAAAACTTTTTAACGATTTTATAAAAAGCCTTGAAAAAAAATATAAAAAAGAAATTGTCAATGTGAATTTTAGAAAAAAATTAAAAAAAATTAGTTCCAATGTTTTTTTCTATTTTGAAATGCTATTTTCAAACGGGAAAACTAAAAGAAAATTCTGTAAATTGCTATCTTATTATGGTTTGTTTTTAGATGGAGATATTTATAGAGAAAGTTGCTATAAGTGTCAATATGCAAATGCTAATAGACAAGGAGACATTACATTGGGGGATGGATGGGGAATTGAAAAAAGAACTCCGCAACTTCTAGTTGAAAATGGAGGGGAAATAGATAATTTTTATGGAAGTAACTCTGTGATGGTAAATTCTTCTAAAGGCAAAGCTTTATTTGAAATGATTTTATCAGATATTATTTGTGATAAAGTTGACTTCTCAGATATTTCAGAATATAATCATCAGCTTTGTTATCCATCTGTTAAAAAAGAGTATTACGAAAAAATTATGCAAATGTATAAAGAAGAAGGATATGAAGCATTAGATAGATTCTACTTTAAAGAGATTGGTAAAAAAAATATAATTCGTTATGGAATATATTATCCACTAAGTAGAAAGATTCCTTCAAGTTTAAAAAAGATATTAAGAAAGTAATATATAAGGTGTTAGTATGAAAACAACATTAGTTATCATGGCAGCCGGCATCGGTTCTCGATTTGGTGGCGGGATTAAACAACTTGCTCCAGTTGGTTTAAATGGAGAAATTATCATGGATTATTCTATCCATGATGCAATAGAAGCAGGCTTCAACAAAATAGTTTTTATTATCCGCAAGGATATTAAAGAAGCATTTAAAGAAGCAATCGGTGATCGTATCGAAAAGATTTGTAAAGATCTTGATGTAGAGATTGCCTACGCATATCAGGAATTAAATGAACTTCCAGAAGGGGTGGAGCATCCTGCCGAGCGTACCAAGCCTTGGGGAACAGGACAGGCAGTTCTCGCATGTAAAGAAGTTCTGCATGAGCCATTTGCAGTTATCAATGCAGATGACTACTATGGAAAGGAAGCATTTGTTAAGCTTCATGATTTCCTTGTAGCCTATACACCGGAAAAAGCCAATCAGTTCTGTATGGCAGGTTTCATTTTAAAGAATACGTTAAGTGAGAATGGTGCCGTTACCAGAGGTATATGCGAGACGAATGAGGAAGGTTATCTCACAGCAGTTCATGAGACTTCCAATATTGTTAAGACTCCAGAAGGTGCGGCAGTAGATAACGATGGACAGCTTACTTCAATTAATGCGGAATCCTACGCATCCATGAATATGTGGGGACTCACACCGGAGTTTATGCAGACATTAGAAGATGGATTTAAAGAGTTTTTTGCCAACATGGGAGATAAGGATATCCTGAAAGCAGAATATTTACTGCCAATCTACATAGACGAGCTTCTTCAGGTAGGCAAAGTTTCTGTAAAGGTTTTAGATACGAATGACAAGTGGTTCGGAGTAACCTATAAAGAGGATAAAGACTATGTAGTGAAGTCATTTGCCAGATTAATAGAAGATGGTGTGTATCAGAAGAATTTATTTGAAGATTTGAAATAAATAATGAAGGAGAACAGTGGAAAGAAAGGCAATTGAAGTATTTAATAAAATAGCTTACAATGTATTATCGACATTCTATCAGCCTTTCTGCTCGCTGTTCTCCTTTTTTACAGAGAAGAGACAATAGATAGAATGTTATTTTGGGTGGCTGATATTAAGAATGAATATTTCATTAAGTTTAAAAGTAGGATTATTCGGGACAGATACTCTTGCAAGATTTTTACACAAAATATATAAAAAAATAATATGAAAGCAAATTTAGTCATCATTTTAGATACGAATGATAAGTAGTTTAGATCAACTCATTAAAGAAGAACAACGAAAAGTTGGATAATCAACGTGTTTAATAAAAGAAGGCAAGGTCATTTATGGAAAAGAAATACCAGATTTTTATTTCCTCAACATATACAGATTTGGTAGAGGAACGTAAAAAGGTTAGAGATACCATTCTCTCAATGCTGCATTTTCCAGTAGGAATGGAGATATTCGGTGCTGCCGATGAAGAACAATGGGAAATTATAAAAGATACAATTGATAGTTCTGATTATTATGTTCTTTTGGTTGCTCACAGATACGGTTCAATCATTGAAAATGGACCGGATGCAGGAATTAGCTATACAGAAAAAGAATATCGTTATGCAAAAGAAAAGGGAATTCCAATTCTTGCTTTTTTAATTGATGATAATGTTCCTGTACTCCCTGAAAAAATGGAAAAAGATTATCCGGAGAAATTAAAGGCATTTAAACAAGAAGTCAAAACAGGACGACTTGTAGAATGGTGGAAGAATTCAGATGATTTAGCTCAGAAGCTATCAATTTCTCTTCATAAACAGATGGATAGAAAAAAACGACCGGGTTGGGTTAGAGCAGATTCATTTGATATAGAGCAAAGTCATGCAGAGTTGTTAGCTTTAAATAAGCAAATAAGAGAACTTCAAGATGAAAATAAAAAGTTAAAAGATGAATTGGAAATTTATTATCGTCAAAAAATAGATAGGGTTCCAAAGTTGGCGGTAACGCTGAATGTAGATACTTTTGATGATGAATGTGAGATAAAGTGTCACCCAGAATATGCTATCCAAGATAAAAATACATTTTTGCATGGAATAAAAATATATGATGTATCGGTGGATGATGTAGATAATCGTTACAGAAAAATTTTAAAAGATGATTTTCCATTAGAATTATATGGATTTGAACGTCAAAGTGAAATAGATAATTATAATAATAGTTTGCCTAGCAAGGAAGAACTTGAAAAGTATAAGGAAAAATTAAAAATATATCTTCAATGCAAAGAAGCAGGTGTTTGTATTAATATTGGTATTTATAATTATGGAACTGCAAAAGCAAGTAACGTATCTGCTAAGATAGAATTTCCTGAGGGAGTGATTGTATATGATGAAGGAATGTTTGATTCAGAAGGCCCGATAGCTCCGAAGGTGGAAAAAAATCCAATAGAATTGGCACGAGAGAGAAAAAAAGAACACAATATTTTTTTAAAAACAAGTTCATTAGTAGCTGCTGCGTCAATGTATGCCTATAATCCTTCAGGAGCCATAATGGATATGTTAACGGAATCACACTCCGATTATGAGATAAATGGTCATATCCTTGATATTAATTGTGGTACTATTATACATACAAGGAATTACAGGACAAATGGTATTTATATTGCTGGAAAAACTCCTGGCAAATATCAAATCAAATGTACGTTAATGTGTGAGGAATACATAGAACCGCAGGTTGAGTATATTGATTTTGTGGTTGAATAAACTATACATGGAATAATTGTACCGTGTATTGATATGCAGTTAGAAAAAAAGCATTATTCCAATCTGTAATAGATTGTTGATTTGAGAGGACAATGGATGAGTATAAAAGTAGAAGACTTTCTAAGAAAAATTGTATTGCCTAAAAGATATTTTAATGATCAGTTTGATATATGTGAGAAGTTTCAGGATGAAGCAGATGAATATATGAAGCTGATAAAGTTGATTGATGGCAGTGAGTTTGAAAAGGATAAAGCTGAAATGATTCAGAACAGCTTGAAAGATAGCATTGAAGAGATTCAAAAGAATATTAATTCTATTGTTCATATTTTTACATATCATGAAGAAGCTAATCCTAAAGCAGCACAAGAAGAGATAGATGCTATGATGGAACGGATGAAAAAGGAAATTTTTATAGCATCCATTGATGATTGGGTAAAAATTGATATAAAAGATAAGTATTTTCATACACAGTTCAGATTGACTCCAGGATCACGATTTTATAGAGTAAGAGCTGTTAATGAAGAAAATGCAGACATTCAGAATAATCCAGATGAGCTTTTTCATATTCCATTATCAAAGAAGGCAATTGTCAATAATGAAAGATTCAGTCTTGCCGGTTTCCCCAGTTTGTATTTAGCTTCTATGTTACCTTTAGCTTGGCAGGAATGTGGATATCCTAAGAAGTATTATTATTCGGAATATCAGTATGAAAAATTAAATATTTCTGGATACGAACGTAAGCTACAAGATGAAATGAAATTTTTGGCATTATATTCTCCGGATGAAATATATGATTGGGGGAGTATCGTAAAATGTAAAAATTTTGAATTATGGTTAATGGTTATTATACGTTTTATGAAACAATATCCATTAATTTTGGCTTGTTCATTTGTGAATCAAAGTGGAAAAGTGACCTATAAGCAAGAGTATATTATTCCGCAGATGTTAATGCAATGGGTGCAGAGGAATAATAAGGTGGTTCAGGGAATTACATATTTTACATGTACTGATTTAATGATGTTCAATAGAAGATGGTGTGCATATAATATTGTTATTCCTGCGGTAGGTCCTTATGATGACAAAAAATATAGTAAAGTGTTGAGAGAGGCTTTTGAATGGAGCAGACCAGAATATTATGAAGTTCCGTTAGTGAATACTACTTATAATAAAACAGATAGAGAATATATATACAAGTTTATAGAGCAGGTCAGAGAAGATTTCAGAATGATATGTTTCCCTTGGAAATATAAGGAATATTTGCTGGAGATGTTGGAATTATGTAGTTGTTTATATAATATTTTAGAGTCATCAAATACAATTGACACGGAACTTGCTTTGCATATGATGGAACTGCTTAGAAAATCATATCATCAATTGAATAAAGAAAAGGCAGATTCTATCATAAAAGAAGTGAATGAGAAGAAAGACAGTCTTACAGGAATTGAGAAAATAGATTTTGATAAAGCGGATACAGAGCTCCGCAATATTGTAAAAATGTTTATAGGTGACACAAATAAAGGAATAGGGCATATTATTCAAAAGTATGGGGAAACGATATGGAATTGTTAGGTTAGTTTTAAATTTTGCCTTTAAAAATGGGAAAGAAGCAGGAAATTTATTGGAAGATTAGTGAAAAAATAAAAATGTAATAAAATTACAAAAAAGATTGAAAGAGTAAAAAGAAAGTGGTAAGATAATAAGTAAATCGAGGTGGTAATGTGAGAGGTGATAAAAGAGTGGAGAGAATAGTAATAAAGAAATTGGGACCAATTGATTATTGCGATTTTAACATAAATGATTTTACGATTTTTACAGGACCGCAGGCATCTGGAAAGAGCACGATTGCGAAGAGTATTTTTTTCTTTAAGAATATTAGAAATCTTATAGTAAAAGTGATTGATAGACCATTTTTAATTAATATAGGTGGTCGGGAATTATCTGTAAAAGCTCGTTTGATAAAAGAAATTCGCTCAACCTTTTTACAAACTTTCGGTTCTACTTGGTGTATGGATAATAGAATGTCTATAAAATATTATTATACTGACTCGGTTTGTATAAAGATTTGTTTAAAACATGACTCTGTTTCACGAAATTATATATGGATTGATTTTAGTGACAAATTAACGGATTTTCTTAGTCAATATGACAATATGTCATTTGATGCTCGACTTAGTCTTCATAATAGTGGAAATTTAAAGCAAGATATTGATATATTATTTGAAAACACAGAGGAAGTTATTTATATTCCTGCCGGTAGAAGTATGATGACTCTATTTAGCTCCCAGTTAATGTATATGTACAGTGTTATGAATGATGATCAGAAAAGAAGTTTAGATTATTGTACTCAGGATTACCTCGAGAGAATAATGCAGTTGAAGCCGTCTTTTTCAAGTAGTATAGAGACATTAATAAAAGATAAGATTGAGTTAACAGATATTAAGATAAATAAAGAGAATTTGAAACAGTGTGCGGATTTAATGAAGCAAATCTTGCATGGAGAATATAGAAATGTGGATGGAGAAGAACGATTACAAGTATCCCAAGATAGATATGTAAAGATTAATTTTGCTTCTTCAGGTCAGCAGGAAGCGGTATGGATTTTAAATGTAGTATTTTATTATCTGCTTAATAATAAAAAGACATTTTTTATTATTGAAGAACCGGAATCACATCTTTTTCCTGATGCACAGAAATTAATGACAGAGTTTATTTCATTAGCGAAAAACGGTGGTAATAAAGTGCTTTTGACAACGCACAGTCCATATATTTTAGGAACAATCAATAACATGCTTTATGCGAATAGAATTTCGAAGAAGGTTAATAAGTCAAAAGTGGAAAAGATTATGAATCGCTTAAAGTGGCTGCAGTTTGAAAAATTGTCTGCTTATTATGTTGAATCGGGAGTTATTCGATCCTGTCTCGATAAAGAGTTTGAATCAATTGATAATGAGGTTATTGATGGAGTTTCCGATGTAATAAACAGTGATTATGATAGGATGTTAGAATTATGGTACGATAGTGGAATGGAGGTGGAGTAATATGCTCCTTACTCCTGAGAAGTCTAAATGTGAGAAAGATCAGGCTATTGTTGTTTCAAAGGATAAAGGAACAAGAAGAGAACATCGTGCGACTAATCCACAAAGAAAGTTTGATTTAAGACATTATAAGCTGGATGGAGAAGTGTTTTCACAGATAACATGTTGTGATTTTCTCCTTGTAAATGACAGCACAAAAAAGGCATATTTTATTGAATTAAAAGGTAAGAATATAGATGATGCTGTAGAACAATTGGCAGCAGGAGAAAGAATGTGCAAGGCAGAGCTACAGGGATATTCAATTTTTTATCGAATCGTATGTAGTAAGGCTAAGACACATAAGATTCAAGGTAATAAGTTTCGAAAGTTTAAGGCCAAATATGGTTCTCATCTTTTAATGAAGGAAAATATTTTATCTGAGAATTTAGATTAATTGATTTGATAAAAATTATATAAATAACAAATGTGGCCTTGAAATTATAAAAGTCCATAATGATTAACAAAGGAGAAATATATGAAGGGAATTATTCTTGCCGGAGGTTCTGGCACAAGACTGTATCCGTTAACAATGGTAACTTCTAAACAGTTACTGCCTATTTATGACAAACCAATGATTTATTATCCTATGTCCGTATTGATGAATGCAGGTATCAGAGATATTTTGATTATTTCTACACCGGCAGACACACCAAGATTTCAGGATTTATTAGGGGATGGACACCAGTTTGGTGTGAATCTTCAATATGCTATACAGCCTAGTCCGGATGGACTTGCTCAGGCGTTTATCATTGGGGAAGAGTTTATTGGTGATGAGCCAGTGGCAATGGTTCTCGGTGATAATATTTTTGCAGGTCATGGATTAAAGAAGAGATTACAGGCAGCGGTTGAGAATGCAGAAACAGGAAAGGGTGCTACAGTATTTGGCTACTATGTAGACGACCCGGAACGTTTTGGAATCGTAGAGTTCGACCATGATGGAAAGGCTATTTCTATTGAGGAGAAACCAGAACATCCAAAGAGTAATTACTGTGTGACTGGTCTGTATTTCTATGATAACCGTGTTGTAGAGTATGCAAAGAACTTAAAGCCAAGTGCCAGAGGCGAACTTGAGATTACAGATTTAAACCGTATCTATTTAGAAGATAACAGCTTAAATGTAGAACTTCTTGGACAGGGATTCACATGGTTAGATACGGGAACACACGAATCTTTAGTGGATGCAACGAACTTCATCAAGACAGTAGAACAGCATCAGCACAGAAAGATTGCCTGCTTGGAAGAAATTGCCTACTTAAATGGATGGATTTCTAAAGAGGAAGTTCTGAAAGTTTATGAAGTCTTAAAGAAAAACCAGTATGGACAATATCTGAAAGACGTACTGGATGGAAAATACCAGGAACATTTGTATTAAGAAAGAAGGAAAAAAGAATGACAATTATCGTAACCGGAGGAGCTGGATTTATTGGAAGTAACTTTGTATTTCATATGTTGGATAAATATCCTGATTATAGAATTGTATGCGTGGACAAGCTTACATATGCAGGAAACTTATCTACTTTAGCACCAGTAATGGATAACCCTAATTTCCGTTTCTGTAAGATTGATATTTGTGACAGAGAAGCAATCTATAAATTATTTGAGGAAGAACATCCAGACATGGTTGTAAACTTTGCAGCAGAGTCCCATGTAGACCGTTCTATTGAAAATCCTGAGATTTTCTTAGACACAAACATTAAAGGAACTGCTGTTATGATGGATGCCTGCCGTAAATACGGTATTAAGAGATACCATCAGGTAAGCACTGACGAAGTTTACGGAGATCTTCCATTAGACAGACCGGACTTATTCTTCACAGAGGAGACACCAATCCATACAAGTTCTCCATACAGTAGCTCAAAGGCAGGAGCAGACTTATTAGTTCTTGCTTACCATAGAACTTACGGACTGCCTGTAACAATCAGCCGTTGCTCTAACAACTATGGACCATATCATTTCCCAGAGAAGTTAATCCCATTAATGATTGCCAATGCTTTAGCAGATAAGCCATTACCTGTTTACGGCGAAGGATTAAATGTTCGTGACTGGTTATATGTAGAAGACCATTGTCGTGCGATTGACTTAATCATCCATAACGGACGTGTTGGAGAAGTTTACAATGTTGGCGGTCACAACGAAATGAAGAATATCGACATTGTAAAAATTATCTGTAAAGAACTTGGAAAGCCAGAAAGCTTGATTACTCATGTAACAGACCGTAAAGGTCATGATATGCGTTACGCTATTGACCCAACAAAGATTCACAACGAATTAGGCTGGTTACCAGAAACAAAATTTGAAGATGGAATCAAAAAGACAATCCAGTGGTATTTAGATAATAAGGAATGGTGGGAGACAATCATTTCCGGTGAATATCAGAACTACTACGAAAAAATGTACGGAAACAGATAAGAATATTAGGAGCGATAAGAAATGAAAGTATTTGTAACAGGCGTGGCAGGCCAGCTTGGTCATGATGTCATGAATGAATTAAATAAAAGAGGTTATGAAGGAATCGGCTCTGACATCGCTCCAGAATATTCTGGAGTGCAGGACAGAAGTGCTGTTACAACAATGCCTTATGTTTCTTTAGACATCACAGATAAAGAAGCAGTAGAAAAAGTTCTTACAGAACAGAAACCAGATGTTGTTGTCCACTGTGCAGCGTGGACGGCAGTAGACCTCGCAGAAGACGATGATAAAGTAGAAAAAGTTCGTGCTATCAATGCCGGTGGAACAGAAAACATCGCTAAAGTCTGCAAAAAACTTGACTCCAAAATGGTTTACATTTCTACAGACTATGTGTTTGACGGACAGGGTACAGAACCGTGGTTACCAGACTGTACTGACTACAAACCATTAAACGTCTACGGTCAGACAAAGTTAGAAGGAGAGCAGGCAGTAAGCGGTAACCTCGATCAATACTTTATCGTTCGTATTGCATGGGTATTTGGAGTAAATGGAAAGAACTTCATTAAAACAATGCTTAACGTAGGAAAAACACACGATACCGTTCGTGTCGTATCCGACCAGATTGGAACACCAACCTATACTTACGATTTAGCAAGACTTCTTGTGGATATGATTGAAACCGACAAATACGGTTATTACCATGCCACAAACGAAGGTGGCTATATTTCCTGGTATGACTTCACTTGCGAAATCTTTAAACAGGCAGGCTATACCACAAATGTAGTACCTGTAACGACAGAAGAATATGGCTTATCCAAAGCAGCTCGTCCATTCAATAGTAGATTAGATAAATCTAAACTCGTAGAAGCTGGATTTACCCCATTACCGACATGGCAGGATGCGTTAAGCAGATATTTAAAAGAAATCGAATACTAGAAATTTGAGATAAAGAAGGAAGTAATAAAAATGGGACAGATAAAAGTAACAAAAGCACCAATCGAAGGATTATATGTAATCGAGCCAACCGTTCACGGAGATGACCGTGGCTATTTCATGGAAACCTATAACCTTAACGACATGAAAGAAGCCGGACTTGACATGAACTTCGTACAGGATAACCAAAGCATGAGTACAAAAGGTGTGTTACGAGGACTTCATTTCCAGAAACAGTATCCACAGGGCAAACTCGTAAGAGCTATCAAGGGACGTGTTTTTGATGTGGCTGTAGATTTACGTTCCGATAGTAAAACATATGGACAGTGGTATGGGGTAGAACTTACAGAAGAGAACAAGAAACAGTTCTATATCTCTGAAGGATTCGCTCATGGTTTTTTAGTATTAAGTGATACAGCGGAGTTCTGCTACAAATGTACAGACTTCTATCATCCGGGAGACGAAGGCGGACTTGCATGGAATGATCCAGAAATCGGAATTGAGTGGCCAGAATTAGTTGGAGAATATAATGGAACAGCTTCTGCAGAAGGATATGCTTTGAAGGATGGAACGAAACTGAATTTGTCTGACAAGGATCAGAAGTGGGTTGGAGTGAAGGATACGTTTAAGTTTTAGATAAATATAAGAATAATGGTGTATAGTTGTATTCTTTAAAATAGATATAATGTAAGGTGATTAATTTGTATGGAGCATTTTTTAGAACAAAATCAAATATGGCTTGTACCAATAATAACAATTTTATTGACAGTAATCATAAAAATGTCCGCAAGAAATCAGTCAGTGGATTTCAGAGGAATAGATTTTTTGGACTTTGGATTTGATTTATCTATTTCAGCTATAGTTGTTCTCCTAACTAATGTTCGTGACTCGAATTTAACAGCATGGTTTATGTTGCTATTCTTTGTAGTGATAATGATTATTACTATAATTGTAAACAGAATTGGGTGGAATACAAGGGAAAAACGAATTAATCTTGCTGGAGCTATTATTCCAGATATAATAGGAATTTTTCTTTTGGTAGTTGCGATATTGTATGTTGGAGGTACGATAAAATGAAAAGAAAATGGAATAATACAATTGAAATAATTGCGTTAGGTTTGACGGCAGTGACAGTGTCTATGGCGATATTTAGTTTATTAACAGTAGATGATGCAGATGTAAAGATAAGTGCTATGAATATGTCACTTGCAACAGGTTGTATAATAAGCATTACTGCATTATATCTGGTCATTCTTGCAAGCGGTAGAAATAGAAAAAGAAATAAAAAAATATATATTTCTTATGCTGAAAAAGACGAAGAAACTGTGAGAATGTATATAAAGGCTTTGCAAGAAATTTTAGAGAAAGATAGTCAGTATCATGTTACGTATAATAATGCTAAAAATTCTGTAGCATATGGAGATAATATTAATGATACATTAAAAAAAGTGATAGAAAAAAGTGATGTAATATTATTATATATAACTAATAACTATTTTGATTCAAAATGGGCAATGAAAGAATACAATTTAATAAAAGAATCGGAAAAAGTAATAATTCCGATTTTATTAGAACCGTTAGATAGTATAAATGATTATCCAGATGAGTTACATGATATATATGCTTTAGAATTATATAATGGTGTAGACAATGAGGAGAAAATAAAAGATTTAGCCAGTGATATAGAGAAGTATCATTTTTTAAAATAACAAAAGGATAAACATTAAAAAATATATAATCAATATCTGAGAATGATACTAGCTTTTGAGTGTATTGATAATTGATTACAATTCAAAAGATCGGTATAAATAATCAAAGCCGATAGCAGTAACACTTTACAACTGTTACTGCTGTTAGCTTTTGAGGTAATAGTATATCAATGAAAAAAGGAATTAATAGCTTCTTGAAGCTGAAAGAATTTGTCATTAAGTCTACTATCTTCAATCAAGCCAGAATAAAGCATTGATTGTTTCAGTCCTTCAAATAATTGTGAACAGATACACTCGTTTCCAAAGTTAGTTTTTAAACTTGTGATGGTATCATTTTTTATAGCTCTTTCTTTATATTCTTTTTCTTTTTCCAACAGATCAAAAATCATATTTATTAAGTCCTCAAAGATAGCATGTTGTTTTTTCTGGTGCATTAGAACGTAGCTGCAAAAAGGATTGTTTGGTTTTTCTTCAGAGTATTCTCTGTAATAGTCTTCTCTGAATATTTCTAATAAAACACTATCCCAACTTAACATCTCCCACATAATTTCACCTCTGGGGGTAAGATAAAGTCGGCTTTGAGGAGTTAATTCAGAACTTTCCCCATATTTAGTTTTTAGGCTCTTGTCAAGAATCTGCATATTAAAAAGATAGGATATGCAAATGGATGTTTTTTCTTCAATATTTTCTATTCCATAAAAAATTTCGGAAAATATTCTAACAATATCCCACTTTTTCTGGTAAATATAACCATATAGATTGTTTTGTCCACAATATTTATATAAGAATTTAATAATATATAGTGTCAGTATACTATAATCTTCTGATTCTGTGCTGTACAGAAGGTTGCAAATAGGAGATGGGCTTGTTACAGAATATTTTCTGAAATTTTGTAAAGGGCTGTTGTAGGAAGAAAAGTATGGTCTTTTTCCTATATACATATCATCCTCTAAACAGGAAATTGCTCGGATAACAGTGATGTTATTAACAATAATATCTTCTATATTAAAATATTTCTGTGCAGGCTCATAATAATTGGTATCCGTATCATGCATCCATTTTGAATTTGATAAAATATTACTGTACAGTTTCATGGATTCAGGAACACTGTAATTACAAAGTTTTTTGATAATTTGGTCGTATTTACGGTTATATTTCTGACTTACTTTCATAAAAAGGGGGACACATTTACTCCATGTTTTATAATTTCCATTTTTTTTATTATAAGTTTTTAGTTTGAGATTAAAATATTTCTCAAGGTTGATGGTGTTTATTTGTTTAATATAAGGTTTGATTTCTACATTATTAAAACATCCATGTTGTTTTGCCTCATATAAAGTATTAGGACGAAAAGAAAACAATATTTTTATTACAGGGGCTTGAAAAGAATTTTCTGTGAGTAGACGAAAACATTCAACGAACTGTCCAATTAAAATATAATATTTATCAGTAGCTAAAGCTTCTATATTGTCAATTACAAGTGAAAATTGTTTGATATTTTGTTTTTGCAGTATAAATTGAAGACGTCTGGTTTCAAAAAGTTCACTATTATATGAGGAAAATTCATTTAAAGATTCTTCAAATGGGGTGTCTAATGAAATCAAAGAAGAATCTTTTACAGAAATAAAATGAAAGAAGGCTTCTTTTTCGTCTGTCCAGTTAATATGGTACTGTGCACATAGTCTGGAATTAATGTTGTATAAAATTTTATTGAAATGATAACTATTTTCTTTTAAAAAATTATAATCCCAATTAAATTTTGAATATATAATATTATTGTTGCTTATTAATAATTCATCAGAAGAGTGAACTTTTAAATAATTTTTTAATATTGTACTTTTTCCCATCCCGTTATAACCTATAAATACAGATAGTAAGTTTTCAGAAGAGCAGAAAAAAGAGTCAAGTTGTTGCTCTATATCTGGATTGGTTATATAAGTGTTACTATTTGCGAAATCATTTGTTCCAAAAAGTGGGGTATTAAAAAAATATTTATAGTCCGTTGGAAAGTATTTTAATATTCTGCTTTCTAAATCTATTGTTTGAGTCATATATCCGCTATTTATTTTTTTCTTAGCCATAGATATCTCCTTTTTATATTTTATTTTTTCAAGATATATAATATATCAAAAATAGGGAAATAGCAATAATAAGTTGACATATATTGATATACAGTATATACTTAAGAGGTTGCTAATAATCAAAAAAAGTAATGATAGAGTTGATGAATATTGCAATAGTAAGGAGTTTGAAAGGTGAATATAACAGAAGCATTATCTAATAAGAAGACTCATACGGAAAGAATTAAAGTCCCGCTGTCGCAGTTGATAAGAGAAACGAGAATTTCTCTGAATTTGTCACAGAGGGCTTTTGCAAAGAAATTAGATATTACACAGGCTCAGCTAAGTCGTTTGGAAAATGGAACAGCACGAAAGCCTAATAGACGGACATTACAGGCATTACTCCCATATCTGGATATGTTGTCTTATGAAGATTTGCTAGCGATGGCAGGATATTCTGTTGATTTTACAGAGAAACCGGCAGAACAGAAAAGTTTTTCTCTAGTATCAGAGGATATAGAGGAATCAACAGGTGAATTAAAAAATGTAAATCCAGAATTTCGAGCCATATTAAAGGAGGTGTATAAGTATCTGGATGATCCCAAAAATTTGATATTACTGCAAAAAGTATTGCTACTGATTAAACAAATCGGAGAATCAGATAATGATATGAGCAATGAGACTATGAAAAGAAAATATCTGAGAGACTGTATGATTAATATACTGCAATAAATAAGGATAATTTATAGTATAGTAAGTGAACCATGACGTGGTATTGGTTAGTTGGTCGATCAATCAATTCGGATCGGGTGATGATAGGAGGATAGCATGCGTGAGGATAAATATTGCCTGGTGGAAGAAACATATAATGAAAAATATGAAAGTATTTCTTTATATGAAGAATTCTGTAAGGCTATTTTAGGAAAACAGTTTGATTCAGTCGAGAAAGTTTGTGAAGAATTTTTTTCTATAAAAGGTATAAATATGCGATTTTTACCTTTGGAAGAAGAAAGAACACAAGCTTCATTTGTAAGGAATCCTGAAGGTTTTTATAGTGTTGGGATATCCTACACCGAGGCTTATAAACAACATTGTTGTGCGGAGACAGTGTATGTGCTTTATAGTGAGACGATAGTACCAGGATTTTTTAGGTGGTATCTTAAAGAGAGAGAAAAAGCTTTTAAGGGGATGCCATATACAGAAATGTTAAAAATAAAACTAGAAATAGAAAAAATTGTATTATTATTCGAAAAAATGAAAATGCAATAAATAAGGATAATATATTGAAACTAGTAAAATGCCATATGATTAAGCTCGTTGATTGTATGGTTTTTTAATTTTTATGTTAACATATAGTTTGTATAGTGATATAGAATATATAAAACGATGGAGGAAAGAAAAATGAAAACGATTATCATTATTTTGAAGAACATCTTTATGCCATTCTCAGCCTTTACATTTTTGTTCCTGGGATTATTAGCCAGTTTTTGTTCTGGTATTGTAGAGTGGTATGTTTTAAGAGAAATCCTAAAAATAGCAGACTTAGGAATTAACGCAGATGTTTGGACAGCATTAATTGTCTTAATTTTAGAAGGATCAAAGCTTACCTTACATTTCTATGAATATTTGTTTTCTAAAGAAGCGGTAGATATTGAAGAGTTTGATGTGAAAAAACAGAGAAAATTTATATCATTTATTAAAAATATGCTGATAATTTTATCTTTTATATGTAATATTATTTGCATTATGAATATTCTATATAATAATAGTGAAGAAAAAATAAACCAATATGTTGCAAGTGTCAATGAAGAATGTGATAAAAAATTAGAAGAAAAGGTAAATATTACTAATGATAATTTCCAAAAACAGTTAAAAGTGGAGAGTAAGGCATATAGTAACCAAAAGAAACAGTTAGATGACCTTAATAAGCAAAAGAAGAAGTTGACAAAAGCATTTACAAACGAAATGTATATTACTAAACGGAAAGACTTGGAAAAACAAATTGATGCTGTAAACAAAGATTATTTAGCGTTACAGAAAAAATATAATAAAAATATTAAAAATATTAGTAAAAATTTACAGAAAAAATTAAAGGCAGAAATAAAAGATATAGAACAAAAGTACGGACAAAATGGTACCGAGCGAGCAAATAAGAAGGATGAAGCGGTAATGAAGAGAGGAGATAATGCGTATATAAGCACGTTTTTAACAGCATTTACACAGACATTCTTCCATAAAGACTATACAAGAATGACGTATTTTGTTTCTTGCGTGATGCTTACATGTATTATATCTATTTTACTGGAGGCGTGCATTGGTATCAGTCAGTTCCTTCTGACGATTAAGGTGGAGACGTTTACTACTCTTTTGGGAGAAATTCCTAAAGTCGCTTTGAAAAACAGAAAGATTGTGAGAGTGTCAATCTGGCTTCTGTTCAGTGCGTTGTTTTCAACGGCTATTTATTTGATTTCGGCCATTCTGATGTCTCTTAAGCCTAATACAAATCAGATTCTTAGTGCTGTATGTACATATGCGATAACAGTTGTGCTGATGAATGTACTTATACTACCACAACCTCAAGATGAGAGAAGGGGATTAAATCAGCTGGATGAAAAAAGTCAAAAATTAAAAAATTTTGGTGTGAAGCTTAGAGACGTGATTTTTGAATGGTCTATACCGGCAATTCTGTCATTTATTTGCTATATATTCTTGGGCTTTCTATTCAAAGGAAAGTTTATGTATCAGGATATGTCAGCATTTGCAATAGCAGTCGGGGGTTGTTTTGCAAATTTCGTAAAATATCAGGAGTGCGACTTTAAGGGAGTGTGATAATAGCATTGGTGTAAAGGAAAAGGATATTGCGATAAGATTATGAGAATATATCGTTTATGTGAGTTGATTTAAATGTAAACTAGATATAAAATGAGAGTGTATATAAAGAGTATCCAGAGAGCATGGCTTGCTGGATATTCTTTATATTTTGGTATTATGATATAGACAAAGATTATTTTTCGTTAGTTGTATTTATAAAGTGATGATGTTATAAAAAGTATTGAACAGAATAGAAGAAAGCGGGGAAATAAATAATGGGTAACCTAAAAAATGATAAGAGGCGCCAACATTATGTGCCAAAGTTTTACCTTCGTAATTTTTCGGAAAACGGTAAAGCTGTTGGATTATATTTATTTAAAGTAAAAAAGATAATTGAGTATGGATCAATTAATGATAATTTGTGGGAAGAATATTTTTACGGAGAGGATGCAGTTGTTGAAAATAGATTAGCGGAATATGAGGGAAAATGGAAAAAGATTATTTTTTCTATAATAGAAACAGAGAGACTGCCTGAAACAAGAACAGATTTAATATTGCTACGCTATTTCATATTAATTTCATCGGCTCGTACACTAAAACGTGGAGAACAAATGAATAATGACTGCATGAATTTAACAAAAAAAGTGCTTGAGGTAGAGGATTCAGAACAGTTTGAGAAAATAATGAGTATGGGCGAAGGTAGATTGTCTGCTAAAGTTAAATATCCAACATTACCTTTTTTAGAAGTAGCACGGGAATTACTGCCATCAGTAATTGATTTAAAAATAGAACTGTTAATAAATAGAAGTAGTATAGATTATGTAACATCTGATAATCCTGCTGTGTTTTATAATCAATTATTTCAGGAAAAAAATTTATCACGAGGATTTGGATGGGGAGAATATGGGATACAGTTTATTATCCCCATTAGTCCCAAGATTGCTATTTGTATGTATGATAGTGCAGTCTACGATATAAAAGAAACAGAATTAAAATCAAATAATACAATAAATAAGCTAAATGAACTATTTTTGAATAATTCTAATAAATTGCTTGTTTTTATGTATGGTGGTGATGCTAAAACAAAAAATGAGAAATGGAATTACATTAATGGGCTTGTTAAAAGACGAGCTTCTTCTTTAGTTCAAGATGAAGATGATAATATGACAGTTTTTTCGAATAAACAAGTTGTTGGAAAGAATGATTTGTCAGATATATTTGAAATTAAGCAAAAATATAGGGAAATGGAAATTTCAAATCATAGCAAAGAAGAAATTGCCCAGAAACTAAATAGTGAAATAGAAAAAATTGCTGCGAAACTACAGGCAATGACAGAAGACGAAAGGGAAACATTATTAAAAAGTAAAAAAAGTGAATTGATAGGGCTTAAATTTGATGATATGGAAAGACCGTGGGTTAAGTTTTATGATAACTATAAAACAGAGATAATGGATCTTTTGAAGTCTGAAAATAAGTAGAGCTTATAGTCTCAGTTCTGTATCGAAAGTTGGACAAACAAGTAAATATTTAGTTTAAATAAATACAAAACACATAAAAAATAGAAAGAGAAGAAATATTATGAAAACAACATTAGTTATCATGGCGGCCGGAATCGGTTCCCGATTCGGCGGCGGAATCAAACAACTTGCTCCAGTTGGTTTAAATGGAGAAATTATTATGGATTATTCTATCCATAATGCAATCGAAGCAGGCTTTAACAAAATAGTTTTTATCATCCGCAAGGATATTAAGGACGCATTTAAAGAAGCAATCGGTGACCGTATCGAAAAGATTTGCAGCAATCTTGATGTGGAGATTGCTTACGCATACCAGGAATTAAGTGAACTTCCAGAAGGAGTGGAGCTTCCAGCAGGACGTACCAAACCTTGGGGAACAGGACAAGCTGTTCTTGCATGTAAAGAAGTTCTGCATGAGCCATTTGCAGTTATCAATGCAGACGACTACTATGGAAAAGAAGCATTTGTTAAGCTTCATGATTTCCTTGTAGGCTACACACCAGAAAAATCCAATCAGTTCTGCATGGCAGGTTTTATTTTAAAGAATACGTTAAGTGAAAATGGTGCCGTTACCAGAGGTATCTGCGAGACAAATGAAGAAGGCTACCTCACAGCAGTGCATGAGACTTCCAATATTGTTAAGACTCCAGAAGGTGCAGCAGTAGACAACGATGGACAGCTTACTTCAATTAATGCTGAATCCTACGTATCTATGAATATGTGGGGACTTACACCGGAATTTATTCAGATCTTAGAAGATGGATTTAAAGAGTTCTTTGCAAATATGGGAGACAAAGATATCCTAAAAGCAGAATATTTACTGCCAATCTACATAGATGAACTTCTTCAGGCAGGTAAAGTTTCTGTAAAAGCGTTAGATACGAATGACAAGTGGTTCGGAGTAACTTATAAAGAAGATAAAGAGTATGTAGTAAAGTCATTTGCCAGATTGATAGAAGATGGAGTGTATCAGAAGGAGTTATTTGAGGATTTGAAATAAGAATGAAAAGCAAGATGAATAACGAGGAGAAAAGAAATGGAATTATTTAAAAGCATAGTAACCAATGTTCTTACAGCCCTTCTGGTTTGCATGATTTTGTGGCTAATAAGAAACATATTGGAGTAAGTAATAGGATTAAGTATAACGATAAACATAATGAATATATGTGTGGCATGCAATGTTTAGTTTTTATTGTGAGTTAGAATAATATTTTGCCATTTTGGAGATATCTATCGTTGAAAAATTGGCAAAATTGCGAGCAATGTAGAAATTACTGTTGAAACAGCTTTATGAAGGTTAGGAAGAGTAGGATTGCAATAAAATTAGATGTGGGGAGTAACAATGGGAGAATTGGTATATTTGTATATAGATAATATAGGAAGAAATATAAAAGAGCGTGGAATAGAATTCAGTAATCGATATAAAGTCTCTTATAATAAAGAGAAAAAAACAATCAATATAGAAAGAAAGCAGATAAATGATAGTATTGATTATGGAAAGAATATTGATAATTTGAAATTATTAGTAGGAAGGAATGGGTGTGGTAAGTCCACAATTCTTGATTTATTAGGGACTACTAGAGGAGATAGAACTGACGAATTTTCAGTATGTTTAGGAGGTGTCGCTTATAAATCTGTACAGAAAGATAAATATAGTTGGTTTGGTTTATATCATCTATGTGATAATATGTTTATTATCGAGGGATATAATCCAGATATGATTGAGGGATTAGAAGAGAGAAGGTACTTTCAATATATATATTCTGTTGTTATTGAATATGATTTTCAGAAAAATTATATTTTGAAATTTTATCCATTACAAGACTATAAGTATAAAGGAAGAAAAGTTAATAAGCAGCTTAGTTACTTGTTTTATCGAATTGAACCGGATATTTCATGGTTTACTTATCCAAAAAGAAGGTCTGTTGATGCTTGGAGAGAATTTTTGTTTAAAAGACAATATATAGAAATGGCAGGATTCGAGGCAATTTCACATTATTTATATCAGTTTACACGTAATAAGAAGCTCATTGATCATTTGCAGAATAATATAGGGGTTTGTGTTGATATAGAATTAAAGAAGAGAGCCAATAGTTTTGATCCAAATAATATAAAAAAACTATTAGGCGAAGTGATATATAGAGATAAAGAGAAAATATTAGATATTGATATATTTGACATAAGCTTGGCATATAGTAATAAAGAATGTTGGATTATTCAGTATTTGGAGTCTGTTTTGTGGTATGTTTTGAATAAAAAAATAACACGATGTAGAGAGCGTTATAATCCAGTAAAAGAAGGAAAGAACGATTATAAATATAGGAAAAAATTTCTGCTTAATTTTTTGCAACAAATATTAGAGCAAGATATGAAGGGAGATATTTTTAATATTAGGATATCTAATATTGACTACAAAATCATAAAGGGGATATGTAATGGAGTAGAAAAAATTCCAGATGATTATTTTGTAAGCGATAGTAGGATTTTTATAGAAATAAAAGACATGGACTTTTACTTTGTAGAGACATTCATGAAGGCGATGGATTTAAATAATATAAGGCCACTGAATTTAATAGACAAAAATGATCGTATTATATTACAAGAAAATTTGATAGAGATTAATTTTAGAAATTTAAGCTCAGGAGAAGCTTTTTATTTGGCTTTTTATGCATCACTATATTGGGGAATTAATCAAATGAAAAATCATTTTCCGGGAGATACATGTATTTTACTTTTAGATGAACCAGACAGATGTTTTCATCCAGAATGGTCAAGAAGATTTATTAAAAATTTGACAGAAACATTAACTTCTAGCCCGTTTAATAAATTTAATTATCAGATTATAATTGCTACGCATTCTCCATTATTACTGTCTGATGTTCTTAAAGAGGATATTATCTGCCTTAATACTACAGAGGATGGAAATATACGAGTAGAAAAAGCTCCATATGGTTTTATGAGTAACATAAATGATATATTATTGGATTCGTTTTTTATGGAGGCACCATATGGTGCTTGGGCGGAAGAATATGTAAATAAGTTGATTAAACAAATAAATGAAATTTCTTTGGATATAAAAAATGAGCAGGATATTGAGAAAATAAAAGCTGAAATAGAACAATTAGAAAAGAAAGTTGAAGTTATAGGAGAAGAATTAATAAGGGATAGTCTGTTAAAGAAGTTAAAGAGACTCAAATATAAAATTATAGAAAAAAATACTTTGGGGAAAAATCGTGAAGAAGAAATCAAATATTTAGAAGAGCGATTAAAGATGTTAAGGGAAAATGATTAAACAAAATTATTTGGAAAACAAGAAACTTTGTAATTGGTACATTTCAGAAGTTGTAAAGTGTTTACCGGAAAGATTTGGTTGGTACAGGGGATCCAATATAACTTTAAAGAAACTAGAAAGATACATTTGCCAGATGAATATGGAGCAATTAGAAGATTTGTTTATAATGCCATATAAGCAGCTTTTAGAAAAGTACTATTGGATAAAAGAATATGATAATTTATGCAGATTTATAGTATATGGTTCCTATTATAGAAAGAAGATAAAAAAGAAAGGTCTTGATAATAGGCAGAAACTGATAGAATTTAGAGGGGAAAGATTACGAACAATTAGCGATAAGACAATTGACTTGATACAGGAGAACGGTGCTGGAGTAAAGAGAGATAAGATTCAAATTGTATCTAGTTGGAAAAAGTATGATGAGTTTGTAAGTAAAGCAAAAAAATTTATGGATGATATTAATAAAATCATCGCCCCCCAAATTGATTATAGTTATTTGAATAATAACGTACGATGTGAACTAGTAAGCAGAATGAAAGTTAATGTATGTCCATATTGTAATAGAACTTACATACAGCCAATTATTATAGACAATAAAAAACGTTATACAGGAGATGTGGATCATTTTTTACCACAATCTATATTTCAATTATATTCATTATCGCTTTGGAATCTGGTTCCGGCATGTAAACTGTGTAATCAGACGTTTAAGGGAAAAAGGTTAACACCAATGCTAAATCCAATAGAAGCAGGCTTTGAGAATGATTGTTTTTTATCTATCGAGTATCATGATTTAAATTCAATCTTGGGAAATAATGATAATTTCGATATTTCATGGCATATAGATTCGTTTGTTTCAGAAGAACAGAAAGAAATGATAGAGAATAATATCAAAATGTTTCATTTAAATGAAGTGTATCAATATCATAAAGAAGATGTTCGGATGATTTTAAAAAGAAGACACTTGTTATCTTCTGAAAAATATATTTCTGAGGTTAAGAAATTAGTAGATATAGATGATGTGGAAATGGTATTGATGGGAACATCAATGAAACCAGAAAGGTTTAAAGACGAGGTTCTGGCAAAAATGAAATATGATGCTGTTAAGAAAAATTAAAAATGAGAAAAATAGTAAATAACTTAGATGGATTTAAAACACAGAGCAAGGCAGTTCATTTATATTAATAATTATGATATAATATAATAAAAAAAGATATAGTAGTTATGTTGAGCTTTTGTAGGATATAATTGAATTTTATCATATAACATCTGGTTAGTATTGTTAGGATATTAGTAGAAGGGATGCAGAATTAAAATCAAAAGGTAGGCAAATCTATTTACAGGCTAGAGCTACGATAGGAAAAGGTGATTTTTTATAATCATATACTATTTATGGTGAGTAGCAGGAGGTGCTTTTAGGGTATCTGAAGTGTGAAAATAATTGGGAAGAAGGTGATTTTATGACGGATAATCCAGTTATGAAAAGAGCCCTGATTATGCAGTCATTTGCGCCATTGTTTCTGATTTTATTGATAAAATACTTTGACTTTAGATTAGTTCATTTATGTAAGAAGTTTTTTGAAATAATTTTAAGAAATCCGATTTGGGCTTTTACAAGAGCAATAACTCACTCAGCATTTGTTACGTTGTTATTAGAACTTTTTTGCTTACTATGGATTATTTATTCAGTATATAGTATACGAGGTTTTGAAAAATCTCAGAGGGCAAATTTTGTTAGTGCTGGGGAATCGCTCATTGATATTGAAAAGATATCGGATTCTGGAGTAACTTTTTTTATGACATATGTCCTGCCGATGGCAATGGATGATTTAGACACTTGGAAGGGACTTGTCGTATTTGGAATTTTGATGGCGATGTTGTTTTCATTAATGTGGAAAACAAATTTGTATTATCAAAATCCAGTGTTGACAGTGTTAGGTTATGAAGTTTTTTCTTTTGAATTTGAAACAACACAGTTAACTGAATATAATGGAAAAGAATGTATTGGAATTACAAGGGGGACAATCAATGTAGGGCATAGCATAAAAAGACAAAAAATATCTGATAACGTATTTCTTGTGTATGAAGACAGATGATAAAGGATGGATAGAGAATGCCTAAACAAAGAATTATAGCAGCGATAAAAGAGATTTTTAATGAGCAGTTTGGATTTGAAATATACATTGCCATGAAAGAAGGAGAGCAATTACTAAAGCGTTTTGTTTTGGATGAAGGTGATCCGAATGAAACAGATGGATTTAAGATAAGAATTAGAGAAAGTATTAAAGAAACAGTCAAAAGTAAATTTTTGGCAGATGATAGCAAGTATGCTAATGGAGATGATTTAGCGAATGAGCAAAATTGCTTCTATGTGATAAAACAAGACGATACTTATCATCCATTTAGTTTTTTGAATATTCAGGAAAGTCAACTTGAAAATTTTAAGCTTTCAGATAAGGATAATGCAGATGCAATTTTGTTTAGATTTTCTTTTCAGAGAAATGGAGAGCTGAAACAATTATGGGCATATCAAAAAATACAACCAGCTTCTATTCCGAACAAGCAAAAAAGACATTTTCAGTTTATTACAAAATCTTTGGATTGTTCGGATGTTTTTAGAGAGATGAAGAATCAGATGTTTATTATTACCAAGAAGATAGATTTACTGATTTTAGGTGAAGAAATAATAACAGATGAAATTAAATTCATGGAACGTCATTTAGGATTGGAAAAATTTCTTCGAGCATCGGCAACACGTGCTGTATCATCAATTACGATAGTTGGTTTGATTAGTAATGACGGCAAATTGAGGGAATATGTCCAGAGACCTAATAAGAAATATGCAAAGAAAATGATGCAAATACATAAGTTCCCTGTTGCTACAATGAGTAAAGAAAAACTTCTGGAAAGATTGCAAACGGTGGATCGTTGGAAAAATGTATTTGAAATACAGCAAAACCAAGTGCGTTTAAGAAATTTCTCTGATGTCGAAAATATCATAGATCTTTTTACTGAAAGATATACAAAATCTGAGGTTACTGGACAAGAGTATGATACATCTGTTAAAGATAAGGCAGAACCTATTGGTGAACAGAGTATTGTAATATAGAAAATATTATGGAAAATTGTGTGAATTCTTCAAAACACGACGTAGTGTAAAATAACATTTTTTTGTTATGATATCTACATTATTAAAAGGGGTCGGCCTCCTTACAATTCAAAAAGTTGTAAAATTTTCCGCTAAAAAATGGACTGATTTTGAGGTAAATAAAAATCGTCAAAGCCAGTAAAATCAATAGATTTAGGCTTGTCAGAATAGGAAGGAAAATGAAGTTTGAGTGCAGTATATGATTGGGACACGTTTAAACGATATCATGGTGGTATAAATGGTGCGAGATTTTGCTTTGAGGATTTGATGGAAGAGTTATTGCGAAAGGAAAATCCAAGTAAGAATGTAAAAGGTGTACGATTAGCTCAGGGTGATGGTGGAATAGATGTTTTTGTTGGAAATATAGGTCAGGAGAAAATAAATGTATATCAATGCAAGTATTTTGATGCAGGATTGAGAAGTAGCCAATGGAAACAAATTACTGATTCGTACAATAGAGCAATTGAAAATTCGGATTATCAGATGAATAAATGGATATTGTGTCTACCAGCAGAACTTTCTTTGGATGAACATATAAAATGGGAAGAATGGAAAAAGGAACATAAAGTTGATTCACTTGAGATAGAGCTGGTGTGTGGGAAGGAGATTATAGACCGATTGAGTAATAAAGGTCTGTGTGATAAATATTTTCAGAAATCATTTCCTAAATATATATCCAATAGACCTCATAGTGCAAAAAATTGTATGTTTCGAAATAATGAAGTAAATCTTTTAAAAGACGAGTTGGAAGCAGGCAACAATCTTTTAATATATGGTGAAGGTGGTTATGGAAAAACATCACTTGCAATATTGTTGTTTGAATTAATAAAAGATGATTATTGTCATTTGGCCTGGGTAAATTATGAAAATAGTTTAATTGATAGTTTACTTAATTCATTGACTATTTATGAAAATATCGAAAGAGAAAAACGGATTGAACTAATCTGTGATTTTTTAAGACAACAGGATAAGAATACCACTATTTTTCTGGATAATGTGGATGAACAGATTCAGGATGATGAATACATGCATGAGCTAGAGGGATGTGTCGATTTTATTATCACATCAAGAATTCCATTTATAGAGAATTTTAAGGGATATCGCATCGAAAACAAGTCTATAGAAGAGTGTAGAAAGATTTTTGAGATGTATTATAATGCGCCTTGCAATATTGAAGAGGATATTTTTAAAAATCTTATAGAATATATAGAGCAAAATATACTTTTTATTGAACTTGTTGCAAAAACAGCACGTTATGCAGAGATGCCATTAAATGATTATATAAAAGAAATAGTGAGTACGGGATTATCGATAAGTGAAGATGAGATCTATTCAAGTTATGACGGGAAAACAGATAGTTTGATAAATCGATTAAAGCATTTGTACGCATTACAAAAAATGACAGTAGAAGAACAAGAAGTATTAGAAAAATTCGCTTTAACCCCGAATTTATATGTTCCGTTTCAATATAGAGAGTGGGCAGGAATAAAAAAAGACAAGTTGATTGCACTCATTAATAGAGGATGGATTGATAAATCAGAAGAAGGTTATAAAATGCATCCGTTAATAAAAGAGAGTATAATTCAACAAGAAGTAATTAATATTTCGAATTTTGAAGAGTTGATAGGTAATATTTCGAGTAATAAATTTTGGCATTGTAATGACGAATATAGTAAACGATTAGTCAAGAAGCAGATTACAAAAAAGATTATAGATTATTTTATTGAGGTGGATTATAAAAAGATATTAGGCGTAATCAATGAGTATTATCAAATATGTATTGAATTTTCTGAGTATAAAGAAGCTATTATAGTCTTAAAACATACACGTGAATTATGTGAGTCAGAAGAGAATAAGGATGAAAAAATTCTTTTATCAATTAATTTATCTATAGCGTATTCGTATTTTCATGCATATAATGAAAAAGAAGCTATGTCTTATTTAAAATTAATAGATGAAATGGTAGATAAGGTTCAGCTTAGTGATGATGAATTATTTGATATTTATAATCTACATATCATGACGAAAAGTTATTTTGGTGAAATAGAAAGTGCAAGACAATATTTTAATAAAATATGTGACTTGAGAATTACCGAAAGGGATTTTATGATGGCAATTCTTAATTATACGAGTGGATTGATACAGGCTAAAAAGATGAATTCTGCCATGTCTCTTATGAATAAATTCAAAGAACGATTTGAAAAGGAATATAAAAATAACGAATCATATTTAGCAACTTTTTACAGTAATTTAGCAATAGTCTATGCAGATAAGGACGATTTTCAACAGGCGTTAGTATATGATGAAAAAGCATATGATTTAAGAAAACGATTTTTGGGTATCTATAGTAAGGATATGGCAATAACATATCTGGCATTGACAGAAGATTATTTGAATTTTAATAAAAATGATAAGGCAAAGGAATGTATAATCAAAGCGGAAGAAATATGTAGTGTTATTTTTGAGAATGAAGATAATCAGTTATATCAAAATGTGCTTCATGCAAAGCATGCGTTGGAAAATTTGGGATATGTTTTTTGATGCATACTTAGGGTCAGATTCCTTTACACTGATAACGTGAAAATTAAAATACTTGGAGAAAAATATGGGAAAATACTTTGGAATAGACGTTTTTCGCGGAGAAGCGAATGTAAATTTGACAGTAGACCAGCACATAAGGCAGGTTGCTTTTTAGGCTGGTATTTATGGTCAGTTAAAGAATCAGAGAGGGGATGATACACCGGCAAAGGTTGCCATCAGTAAGGATACACGCCGTTCAAACTATATGTTTGAGTATGGTGCGATACCAGGGGCATCTCCAAATCGAATTACTATTATCGTTTACGATGTATCCGCAAAGCCTGTCTGGAGCATATCCCGGAAGATTCTCTTCCATGCCAGCGGGCTGTTGAGATTTCTGAAAACATTATGCATCTGCCAGAAAGTACTCCCGATATTTCGATCGAGATAAATGGATGTATCGTCCGGGTTCATGGAGATATTTCGGAAGCTTTACTGGAAAAGACAGTCCGGGTACTCTCACATGTTAAATGATGCGACCTGTTTTAAAAAGATATTTATTGTAACAGGATATACAGACCTCCGTTTAGGGATTGACCGTCTGGCAGATACTGTGTGCTCTTATCTTGGAGGAAATGCCATCGAACCAGATACCCTCTATCTTTTCTGTGGACGGAGAACAGACCGTATCAAAGGTCTGGTATGGGAAAATGACGGTTCCTGCTTTATAAAAGATTAGAAGCAGGGAAGTTTCAATGGCCAAGAACAGAATCAGAAGTACGTTCCATTACGTCCCAACAGTTCCGATGGCTTATGGAAGGTCTTACTACCCTCCCTAAAAAGCAGGTGAAACGATTGAAAAAGGCACCAGATTATACGGTATAGTTTTGTGCATAATGTAGAAATTTTAAAAGTTTTTTATGGACAAAAAAAACAGGCGGGCTTTCATATTTTTTCTTATATATAAGCCGCCTGTTCTTCTTTTTTACAAGATAACGCAGATTTCTTTTTAGGAGAAAGGCATCTGTTTCCTTTGCCTGCAGGCACGGAAATAAGCGGAAAAAAGCATTGTGATACTGACGAAAAGGATAACCGGGGTGATTCGCTTGCTGTCCTGTTTTCTGATATAATAGAGATAATCTTTAGAAAAGGAAGGTCTCTGTTATGCAGATGAGACGTCAGTCCTTGTGAGAAAAGACGGAAGAAATACCACAGCACATGGAAGATACAGACTTGAGCTTCTGTGAAAATCTGTTACCGTGGTCAACAAGTCTTCCTGAAAAGTGCAGAAAGCCAGAGAAAAAATAAGACCGCCAAAAGGCGGTCAAAATTTAGTCAAGGTACTCGCTATCTACCACTTACTATATTTACCTAATAAGATATAATCTTAATTGGAAAGAAAAGAGGTTGCTTATATGTTGGAGAAGAAAAAATCAATTGGCTATTTTATTGCCGTAGATGGACCTAATGGTGTTGGAAAGTCAACTTTAATAGCAGCTATAAAAAATAAACTAGAAATATTAGGATATGATGTTTATGTGACAAGAGAGCCAACAGATACCAAATTGGGTAATTTTTTGAGAGAGTTTGCAGAGCAACACTCAGGAGTAAGTTTAGCATGTATGGTTGCAGCAGATAGATATGAGCATATAATAAATGAGATTATGCCTGCATTAGGAGAAGGGAAAATAGTTATTTCTGATAGATATATACTTTCATCATTAATATTACAAGAAATGGATGGTGTTGGCACAGAGTTTATATTGAATACAAATTCTGAAATAATAAAACCAGACTTGCAACTGGCGGTGATTGCTGATGAGAAAATTTTGCAGGAAAGACTGTCAGAACGGGATGTATTAACTAGATTTGAAAAGGAAAATCAGTCAAAAAGAGAACTTGATTTTATGGAGAAAGGGGTTAGAGAATTAGGAAAGCATAATATTGATATTATGAATATCTACAATAATGATAATTTAGATGAAAATGTCGAAAAAGTGATTTCTTATATAGCTGATAGATGGAGGAAGGTATGAAAAAATTTATTTTATTTAATTCTCCTATATTTTGGGATGCTACGAAAGAAAAAGAACAATATTTGTCACCGTTGGGATTGGGATACATAGCAACATATTTAGAAAAAGCAGGAATAGATGTTACTATTGTTGATTGTGTAAAAGAAAGAAAATCTGTAAATGATATAGTGGATTTTATTAATAAAACGCATCCGGATTATATTGGAATAAATATTTTTACACAAAATTATGAAATGGTGAAGTATATCATTGAGAGCATTACGATAACTTGTGATTGTTTTATTGGAGGACAGGTTGTTAAGAGCATTTATTTAGATATACTTCGGTGGAATACTCAAAATAGATTGAATATAATTATTGGGGAGGGAGAATTTATAATACCGGCGCTTGTTTCAGGAAGATGTAAACAAATTCCAGAACAAGAAAACGATCAAAAAGTTGTATACAGAGTTAATAAGAATTCAGAATATTTTCCAAAAGATATCTCAAATATTTTTTTAAATAGGAAGTATTTAGGAAATGAAATAATATATAATCATTATGGTGAAAAAGAAATAGCGATTATTACATCGAGAGGTTGTGCGTTTGACTGTGCATTTTGTGGAGGGGCTAAGAGTTTAAATAAAGATATCACAACTAGAATTAGGACAGAAGAAAGTGTTATAACGGAAATTAGAGAGATACTATCTGCATATCCCGATATTCAAAGTATTCGAGTTTTAGATGATTTATTTCTAAGAAATGGTAAAAGTATAGATATGACAAATAATATTTTTTTAAAATTTCCACATTTAAGTTGGAGAGGAATGGTTCATGTATTATCTTTAGCTAAAGATGTTGAGAAGGTAAAGAAACTCCGTAGAGGAAGATGTAGGGAATTATTTATCGGAATAGAATCTGGGTCAGAAAGCGTAAGAAGAAAAATAAATAAGCTTGGAACTATAGATGATGTTATTACTGTTTCAAAGGCAATCCTAGAGAGCGGGATTGATTTAAAGGGATATTTTATTTATGGATTTCCAGGAGAAACAAAAGAAGATTTTCAAAAAACATATGAACTGGCTTCTAAAATAAAGGAAATATCGACTAATACTACTGGGACATTTAGAACTAGTGTATTTCAGTTTAGGCCATATCATGGAACACAGTTATATAATGAAATAGTAAAAAGTACAGGAATTATTCATGAGTGTGAATTTAATCAGTCAATCAGTAAATTTGAGGGAAGGTCACAGTTTAATTTTGATTTTGGAAATTACAGTAAGGAAAAAGATGAAATTTTAAATCAATATATAATAAAAACACAGGAGCTTACAAAAGAAGAAAAATGATTGAGCAAATACGTAGATGTCAAAAGTGTGGTTTATGTTTTAATCAAAAACCATTATTAGATGTAGAAAAGGAATGTCAGGTTTTTTGGGTGGGGCTTTCAGCCAAAAAAAAGAAGTCGAATAAAGAAATCCCATTATCCCCGGAAACTAATACAGGAATGGTGATTCAAAGGATTGAGGAAGTATGTGGGGAGGTTACTACATATAAAACAAATTTAGTAAAGTGCCTCCCTTTAACAGAAGAACAAAAGTTGCGTTATCCGAATAAAAAAGAAATTGACAGTTGTTATGAGCATTTGGCTGAAGAGATACAGGAACTGTCTCCTAAAATAGTATTTTTATTAGGGGGAAAAGTTTCTTCAGCAGTTGAAAAACACTTAAAAATTAATTTTGAAAAATGGGATGAGTTTAAATATCACTATAAAAAAATTAATGGAGTTTATTATGTTCCTATTCATCATCCATCTTATATTTATATTTATAGAAGAAAACGAATTGATGAATATATTAATGAAGTTGAGAGGATAATAAAGCGATTATTGTAAGGGGATTAAATAGCTTATTTGCAGGAATGCGAAGTATAACAAAATGCAATACCAGGTAATTTGGATATAGAATAATAAAAAGTATAAAGCAGGGGATATTTCATGGCATATGACGGCGGAATATCCTCTGTTTTAAATAACAAATTAACATATAAATTTAAAGTGGGAAAATATCTAGATACATATACTCCAAGTTTATTTGTAAAAAATTTTATTTTGCCGAAAGAGCGCGAAGAGGGAATAGCGGTAGAAAATTAATTGAGTCTTATGGGGTCGCGAATACTATTTTATACGATCACGGAGGAACAACCTTGGATAAATAGTGTGGGAATAGCAAAGAATCCTCTGTTTTAGGTGCAAGACGATTGGATTCACATGGAAATAGGAGTTGTAAAATGGCAGGAAGACCAAAAAAGAAACCAGAATATAATCCAGAACTTCAATTTAACAATTTTCTTCAAGAGTTAAGGGATGCCTATGAAGAAGCAGATTCTTTAAGATCACTGGCAGATGAGCTAAATATTAGTCTGCTTAAACTCCGTAAGCTACTTATTACTGCAGATGTATTCACATCAGATATATGTACAGAAATCAATGATTTGTACCAGTCAGGAAAAAAGATTCCGGAGATTATGAAACTCACAGGTCTTTCCAGAGCATCGGTTCATTCCTATCTGCCCTACACAAAGGGAATTTATAATGCAGCAGAGATAAGTCTAAATGCGGAGAGATGTCGGACATATAAGATTCGACAGGAGCAGGTTCGGCTTCTAAAGGAAATACCATCAGAGGAAAATCTGTGGCAGGCTGTTATTGCTTTTCAGGATTATCCATTTAAAACGGCAACTAGATTACCATTCCGATATAAATTGAAGGTCGGTAAAAACGGAGAGTATAACAGAGAGCTGCTGATAGACCGAAGAGAGAAGAGTAAGAGTCTTGCCTGGAGTAGTGTAGTGCTGGCATTTGAAAATAGTAAGAGGATTTTAGAAGAAGTGAAGAAGCCGAAAGCACTTGGAGATATTAGAGGAGTTTCATATATTTATCCGATACTATGGCGACTTGGTTTGATCCGAGTTCCGGAAGCAATAGAGAAGAAAATAGGAAAGCAGAGATAAATCCCTGCTTCTTTGCTTGCAAGTGATTAGATTAACATGGGTATATTAAAGAGTTTCTCGTAAAATAAATATGAAAAAAGATACACGATTATTAATGAATGTGTCTAATGAAAAACTCAAATAAAAAAACAGAGAATTAATGTGTTTTCATAGAAATCTTACTGTGATAAACTTATAGGAAAAGCGACGGAGGATAAATCAATGTTTGACACAATTCATCATATTGCAATTATAGGAAGTGATTATGAGAAATCAAAACATTTTTATGTTGATTTACTGGGGTTTGAAATAATCCGGGAAAATTATCGAAAGGAACGGGATGATTATAAAATAGATTTAGCTTGTGGAGAGCAGGAGATTGAGCTATTTATTATAAAAGATGCTCCGGCCCGTGTAAATTATCCGGAAGCACTTGGCTTGAGGCATCTGGCATTTAAGGTAAAAAGCGTTGATGATACGGTTAAAGAACTTAATGCAAAAGGAATAGCAACAGAGCCGGTACGTTTAGACGATTATACCGGAAAGAAAATGACATTTTTCCATGATCCGGATAATCTTCCATTAGAAATCCATGAATAATCAACTATTATGATTGCTGTTTGAAATACTATGGTATATCCAGATAGAAGATAAGAAAAGAAAAGCTGTGGACGAAACTTCTATAGACAAGAGAAAAGCTCAGAGAATTTAAACTCTGGGCTTTTTCTATATCATTGTTTTTATAGCCGGTATAAAAGGTTCCAATCATGGCTGCCAATGCACCAAGTGACCAATATTTATGTGCTTTCATTTGAATATACCTCCTGCATTTTTTTATATAATACCTCTTTTTGGAAAGTATGAAAACAGGAAATTTATAAATTTTGCTCTTTCTCAATCTGCTGTTCCTGCTCGTGATTCTTCCCAAGAATCATATCAATATTAGCGGAAACGGTACGAAGTTCCCGTTCGTAATCTCGGCGGTTAGAAAAATCTTCCCGTTGTGTATCTCGCAATATTCATTAATAGGACATTGCTTTTTCGCTTATTATGGGTTATAATATAGTTCGTCTTTTGCAATTTAACACATTAAATCGTAATAGGTTAAAGAGGCGAAATAAAGATTCATACAGACAGGAAGATAAAATTACATATAGATGTACATTAAGTATTGTTTCTGAAAAGGTTACGATTTGTATAGAATGTAATTGTTTTGTTGACAGTAGAGAATCTGACAGAATGGGAGAAAAGTGATGAAAGAAGAAAAGAAACTGAATTTACCGCAGTCATTGTTACTGCTTGTATTGATAATTTTTTCGGTTGCAGTTTGTATTCGTTTAAAGACTGGCGGACCGATGATCGGCTTATTTGCAAGCTGGATTTTTATTTATCTTGTTTGCAAGATTGTTCGTATTCCATATGATAATGTTGTTGCGGGCGCATATGATGCGATTCGTATGGTCGTTCCGACACTTTGTCTGCTTATGGCGATTGGTGTTATGATTGGTACCTGGTTACAGAGCGGTACGATTGCGACAATTATTGCCTGGGGGCTTAAGATGATTAACCCGGCATGGTTACTGCCGCTTACATTATTATTCTGTTCTGTACTTAGTGTTGTAACAGGAACTTCTTATGGTTCTGTTGGAAGTGCTGGTGTTGCAATGATGGCAATCGGCAATGCGATGGGAATTAATTCTGGTATGGTTGCCGGAGCAGTTATCTGTGGTGCAATGTTTGGTGATAAGTTAAGCCCGCTTTCTGATACAACAAACTTAGCTCCAGCTGTCTCAGGTGCAAAGTTAGGTGATCATATCCGTGCCATGTTTTGGACAACGATTCCTACATATATCATTACGTTAATTATCTTTACTGTTTTAGGAATCCAGCAGACAAGCGGTGGTTATACAGCAGGAGATATTTCAAACTATATTACAGAATTAAATGGAGAATTCCATCTTGGAGCGGTAACATTAATTCCTGCAATCTTAATTATCGTGCTTTTACTTTGTAAGGTAAATGCAATCTCTGCACTTGGAATTTCAAGTTTTGCAGCAGGAGCAGTTTCATTTTTTGTACAGCATGCGACATTACAGAGTATTATTCAGACTGCATATAGTGGATATACAACTACAATTGAGGAAGGGGTACTTCAGTCCATCTTAAATCGTGGTGGTATGGGAAGTATGTTACAGTACGTTGCCATCATCAGTTTTGCTGTTGGTATGGGAGGTATGCTTGAAAAACTCGGCGTATTAGAGCACATTTTAAATGCGGTTGTAAAGCGTATTAACAGTGATGGTTCTATGATTTTAGTTACTTTAATTGTTGGCTATATCACAAGTTTGATCAGCTGTTCCCAGCCAATGTCTCATGTACTGACAGGCCGCTTAATGGCACCAGTATTTAAAGAAAGAAAAGTGGCACCGGAAATCCTTTCCCGCTGTCTTGAAGATTCAGGAACAATGGCAGGCCCAATGATTCCATGGCATGGCTATGGCGTATATATGGCAGGAACACTTGGTGTAGCCTGGGCTGCATTCTTCCCATATTTGTTCTTGCTGTATTTAACACCAATTTTCAGTATTATTTATGGATTTACTGGAATATCTATTAAGCATGTTTCTGGGGAAGAAGTAGCGGAGTAGTGTTCTGATAATTTTATATATAGTTAGCAATTGAAAATGTAGGGAAAGCATAATATAAATTAAGATAAAAGATATAAAATACAAAATAGAGAAGGATACAATAAAATGAAAACAAAACTTGTTCTTTTAGGTACAGGCACACCTAATGCCTGCCCGAATGCAAATGGTCCGTCTTCCGCAGTAGTTGTAGGAGACAGGGCATATATTGTAGACTTTGGGCCGGGAGTAGTCAGACAGGCTTCCGCAGCTTACTTTAATGGAATTGATGCGTTAAGACCAGATCTTTTAACAGTGGCATTCTGTACACATCTGCATACAGACCACACTGCCGGATATCCAGACCTCATTTTTACCCCGTGGGTATTAGAGCGTCCGGTTCCACTCAAAGTATTTGGCCCTAAGGGAATGCAGCATATGACAGATCATATCTTAAAAGCCTATGAGACTGATATTGATTTCCGAATTAACGGATTTGAAAAGGCAAATGAATCGGGATACCGAGTGGAAGTCACAGAAATCGAGTCTGGAATTATTTATAAAGATGACCGTGTAACAGTAGAGGCATTTCCTGTAAGTCACGGAACTTTAGAATGTTATGGATACAAGTTTATAACACCAGATAAAACTATTGTGATTACAGGCGATACAGCCCCACTTGATATCGTGGCAGAAAAAGCCAAAGACTGCGACATTCTTCTTCACGAAGTAGAATATGCCGCCGGAATATCCTGCCGTGAACCAAAATGGCAGAAATATCACCGCGAGGTGCATACATTAAGCACAGACCTCGCCCAGGTTGCAAAAAAAGCCAATCCCAAGCTTCTCGTAACCTACCACCGTATTTATCATATGAATATTCAGGATAACCGTAAGAATCTTGCAGCGGAAATGGCATGGAGGGATGAAGCTATTCTTGACGAGATACGAGAGGCTGGCTATGAAGGTTATGTGGTTAATGGCAAAGATTTGGATGTATTCTGATTTGCGCAGGCAAAGGAGACGCTCTCAGTAAATAAAAATAACCTATATTTGTGACTTTAGTCGCGGCGGTTTGAATACTCGCTTACACACGCTCGTATCCAAACCTTGCTCCGAGGCCACAAATATGCTTTATTTCGCTTCAGGAGTTCGTCTGCTTTGCAGCCTCACAAATCAGGATTAATGTCTTTGTTCTTTATTACTATATGTTTCGCAAAAGCGCGCCGCAAACGATGGTTCTTCATTTCCGGCATATAAATGTGAAATATCTCCTATTTTTAAACCACGGAAATATGCAATACCCTGTTTTCGTTCTTCGGTGACAACTTCGGTAACGGAAGTCGGTGCTAATGCAAAGCTATTCCATAAAGTAAATGGAGAAACATTCCATAAATGAGAAAGCAATACACAGATCAGTCCAAAATGACAGAATAAAGTTATTGTTTCTGTACTTTCTTTTTCTACACGATAATAACCATTTTCACGGACATAACCGTGTTTTGCGAGGAGTGTGTCAAATTCTTTTGTAACTTTATCATATACGTCTTCCATATCAGAACATTTTGCTACTAAAGAATGTCTCCAATTTATTTTGTCCATATATTCTTCATGTTCTGTCAAATATCCCGGTGCCATATCCCACACAATTCTTGGGCGATACTTTTCTCCCTCTTTTTCAATATCCGGATAAGCTTCCGCAAGTTCCGGAGCTTTATTAACATCTAACTTAGCCGGAAACTCCTGCAGCCATTCCACAGTTTCTGCTTTGCATCCAGCCGCTTCTAAAGACGGAAGTGCCGTACGTTGTGCTCTTCCAAGCGGAGAAACATAACATTTACCCATATGAAGAGACAATGCCCGTTTAGCCAGTAGCTCTGCTTCTCTGCATCCTTTTTCAGTCAATGTATCATTTTCATAATCAGGGTCACCGTGTCTTATTAATAAAATTCGCATACTATGTAGATTCCTTTCTTATCCTGTATAATTCTTATAATTAGAGTGTATATAAATTAACATATTTCCCTTTATACTATTATTTAGAAATTCTTCCCTTTGGATATAAGATTGCATCTCTTTTTACCCCAAATAATCTTGTCACAAATCCAAGAACGGTTCCTACAAGAACAGCCGCAATAATTGTACCAACACCAACTGAACCAAGCCGTCTAAGTGTAAGTAAACAGGAAATTAATGAAATTGTGACCATACTCACATCAAATCCTATTTTTACTTTATTAAAAAGGAATAGAATACGGAATTGAACTTACTGGTGATACTCCAAGATCAGACTTTACTGACATTGAAATACCGAGTGTCATAATAAAAAGTCCAAAAATATATACCAGAATACGCACTGGATAATTCTCTTCTTTTAGCTTTTGCATCATTTGTATACCTCTAACTATTTTCACAAATTCCTTACCAATAATATCCCCGAAAATAAAATTTGTCAAATTACTATTTAATTCATTAAGAACAGACGCCCGAGAAGAGAATCGTGGTGTGCATCCCGTCAAGTAGACAATTAAAAAAATATAAAATTTTTGTGTTGCC
>OLQY01000462.1_pt1 | contig 48849 bp, 36 predicted proteins | sample 1672851 | NCBI WGS metagenome assembly OLQY01 (sample SAMEA3136730, study PRJEB25190) | human gut metagenome
CTGCATCGTGACATCCAGCAACAAACATAATACCAAGTCTTTCTCATGGACCGGGATAAGCCACGATGATGAACTAAATAGAAATACCCCTTAATTTTCCTCCGGATCATCCGGTATAATAATCGCCGCAACAATATAAGCCAGTACCCCCGATCCGGCTCCCATTGAGATCAGTACAAATGCCAGTCTCACAAGTGTCGGATCAATGTTGAAATATTTTGCGATTCCACCACATACTCCACATATCATTCTGTCTTTTCTTGATCGGTATAATCTTTTTCCTTCCATTGTTCTGTCCTCCATATTTTTATTATATGCTCTGCCTGCTTTATTATCTTTGTGATCATCTACATCTGTCTGTATTTACAGCTGTTCCATAAATGCTACATTGATAGATCCGATACCACAGTCAATATCCATTTTCTTGTCTGTGCCATTATCAATGCTTTTTTCTCTCCCAAATCCTGAAAAGCTGTCATCTCCGCATCGAATTTCTCCGATACCACAGTCCAGGTCATAATTATAATCTTTCTGCTTTCCTTTTATCTTCAGGTTTATCTCTCCTACTCCGCAGTCTGCTTCGATTTTCTTCTTTACATCGCCTGTTGCAGTTATGGAACCAGCCCCACATTTAAATTCTGCTTTTTCAGCTGCAAATTCCAGGATGCTAACCTCACCTGCTCCGGCATTTACCTCAAGATCTTTTGCAAGAATCTGCTCTGCCCTTAATTCACCAGCCTTCAGATCCAGCTCTGCCTTTTCCAGTTCCATATCTTTCGGAAGCGTCACAGTAATGGTTCCTTTTCCTATATTCTTGATTCTTTTAATCTTTTTATTCGATGTAAGATATAAGGTTCCATTTTTGGCAAACGCACAAAAGCCAAGCTTTTCATGTGTGTCTTTGCTTTCTACTGTAATCTCATCTGTATCTGACTGTGTCTTCAGATGGATTCTTCCTTCGCGCACCGTACTTTTTATCTCATGGATATTCTGATATGTTGCTTTTCCGTTTCCTTCTATAACACCGATTGCATCTTTCATGTTCGCTTTCTCCTGTGCTTGTGCTGTTTCTTCCTGTTTCTGTTCGTCCTGATCATCGTCTGTATCAGTCTCATTATCTTCCTCCTGATCATCATCTATATCGTCATCATCATCATCATCCGGATCACCATATGTCTTATCTTCGGATACCCAGCTGATCCCATGTGGAAATTGATGTGCTATATCTGTCAGGGTCGTTCCCATTCCCCAGGATACCGAACAACATATGATTCCAATCAGAAACATAGAACCACACACGATCCAGAATATTTTCCAACGTTTCTTCATCTCTTATGCCACCGCCTTTCTGTGAAATGGTTTTCTTAAAATATATACAATTCCTCTGACGATTCCCGGAAATACGATAATACAGAGTCTTACTCCAACTACGGTACCGATTACACCGATCGCGATCACCATCAGTCCTGCTCCAAGAACCGCAAGTCCCACACCCGGATTGGCGAACAGGCTTCCTATTCCTGCAGCAAAAAGCACAACACCGACCATCACCACTGCCGCAAAGCCGATTACAATCGCTGCAAACAAACAGAACACTGCTATTACAATTCCTGCAATTAATGCCAGAATCCCTGCTCCAAGCGGTATCACAATCGGAAATCCGATCACTACAATTGCTATGATCATGGCCAATTTTAGCCATTTGTTTGTCCACGGCTTTTTCTCCTGGCTTTCATAATCATAGGTTCTGTTATCCTGATATATCTTATTATCCTTTTCTTCTCCGTATGTATCTTCCTGATAATACTGGTATGTGTTTTCCCGGTCATGCTGTTCCCTGGCTCCAGAGTATGCTGCATTTTCTCCGGTTACTTTGCCGATTGCTTCTTCGGTTGTTTTTTCCGTTCCACCTTCTTTGCCGTCTTCTGTGTCTTCCCGGTCCGCTTTGATCTTCATCGCTACTTTTTCCGGACTTTCCAGTTCTTCTATTACATTCTGCTCATTCTCAGACCCTGCATCATCGAAGTAATCATTATAATATTTCAACGCATCGATTCTGTCCTCTTCCGGGATATCCTGAAGAAGTCTGGACAGCGTCTCCATAAATTCTACTCTGTTCATTCTAGTCTACCTCCCTCAAACAATTCGCTGATCTTTCCGGAATATTCTTTCCATTCTTTCTGATACATGGCAAGCTGCGTTCTTCCACTTTCCGTCACTTTATAATAACGTCTGTTTCTTCCGTCAAACTGCCGGTCATAGACTTCCAGATAATCCCCTTTCTGCAGCCTCCGAAGCACCGGATACAATGTAGATTCTGATACATCAATCGCTTTTCTTACATCCTGCGTAATCTTATATCCATAAGTTCCTTCATCTTCCCGCGATACTACCGCCAGCACAATTGCATCCAGAAGAGCTGCGCCTGTATTAAAAACCATGCTCTCACTCCCTTTCGCATTATTATCTAATATTATTTCGTTACACATATTATATGTCATATAATATAGTATGTCAACACATATTGTTTACATTACAAAAATGTAAGGTTAAATCTGCAGAATCTGTCACCGATAGCTTTTCTCGAACGTATGATGATAAAAAAAGCACACCCGGTCATCGCAAAATCTTTCAAATAACTGAAATAATTTCTTACGATACACAGATGTGCCTTTTTCTATTTATTTAATATAAATCCCCTCTTTTAGTGTAAAGGAATATATAATCTTTTCTTTTACTTTCTTTCCGGTCATTTGTTCCAACGCTTTTGCATAATAGCGCAGCTGCTCCTGATACCTTTCTGCCAGTTCTTCCTTCCGTCTTACCTTGTCGGTCTTATAATCCAGCACGACAAGTCCGTCCGGTTCTTCAAAATAGGCATCGATAATTCCCTGTACCAGTATCAGTTCCCCGTCTTCTTCCTCCGGATACAGCTCTCTGGCATCTATTCCCAGTACAAATGGCTGCTCTCTCCAAAGTCTTTGTTTACCGTCCGCTTCCCGCAGCCGCCTTCCTATACCTGACTTTGCAAACTGCAGGATATCTTCCCAGCAGATACATCTTGCGGCATCTTCTTCTATCCGTCCTCTTCTTACCTGATCATCCAGCCAGTCCATAAAATATTTCTTCCAGTTTTCTTTTTCCCCGGCCGTATCTTCTGTAAATTCAGGCATCCCTTTCATATCCAGAAGTTCCATAACTCTGTGATAAGCCGTACCTCTTGCAGCTCCGGCCAGAACCTCATCTTCCTGCAAAAATTGCGGAATCATCGGCACAACTTCCGGTTCTTCCTGCAGAATTTCTCCTTCTTCTTCTCGTTCTTCTTCGCCGCCATCCAGACCAATCTCATATGCCCGCTTTTTCAGCTCGGTAACTGTAAATTTCAGCTTTCTCATACTGCTTTTTTCGTACGGATAGATGAATTCAAACTGTTCTTTCATCATATCATGAAGCTTTGGCTCGTAAATCTCATTCACATCCCAGTTTTCAAGAACAGCTCTGGAAATCCCGCTTTTTTCTTCCTCTTCTATGCTTTCTTTTACCACATCTTCTACATGTAAGATCTGAAGTTTTAATGGTTCTCCTTCTGTACGCAGAACTGCCGGTAATATGAAGTCCCAGTACGTCACCGCATGGCTCAGCTGCAAGAATGATAATTCTTTTCTCTTATTTCCCTGAAATACCCGCCCGTCAGATATCTTATCTTCGGGATTTGAAAGTGTTCCTGTAATGATTAGTTTTTCTTTTGCACGCGTAAGTGCAACGTACAATACACGAAGTTCTTCTCCAAGACTTTCCAGAGCTTCTTCTTTCTGGATCACCTTTTTGATAATGCTTGGTATCTTAGTCCTGTATTCCAGATTAACTGCATCCAGTCCAACACCCATTCCGGCATGAAGAGCCACAGCACTCCTTGCATCCTGCATATTAAATCGTTTTCCCATTCCGGCCACGATCACAACAGGGAATTCCAGACCTTTGCTTTTATGAATCGTCATTACCCGTACCGTGTCTGCATGCTCATCTTCTATACTTGCTTCTCCGTAATCTACATCGTATTTCTGAAGCTGTTCAATATATCTTACAAAATGAAACAATCCTTTGTAGCTCGTTGACTCGTACGCTCTGGCTTTTTCAATCAACATATCCAGATTTGCTTTCCTCTGTGCACCTCCCGGCATGGATGCAACATAATCTCCATATCCGGTTGTTTCCAATATCTTCCAGAGCAATTCATGCATCGGTGTATACGGTACAATCTTTCTAAAGTCATCCATCTGATCCAGACATTTTTGAAGTTTCAGTTGTATATCCGCATTCTCTCCTTGTTCTCTGTACTTCGTCACACTCTCAAAGAATGCAGTATCCGGATATGCACACCGTATTTCTGCCAGTTCTTCCTGAGATAGTCCGGCAAATGCTGAACTTAAGACAGCAGTAAGTGGAATATCCTGCCTTCTGTTATCCAAGACCCTCAAATAATCCATGAGCACCCCAATTTCCTGAGTCTGAAAATATCCCTCGCTTGTTCCTGCATAAGTCGGTATTCCTTCCCGGTTCAACACTTCGGTAAATACATCAGCAAATCCTTTGATACTTCTCGTCAGGATTACAATATCCGAGTAACGCACATTCCGAAGTTCCCCTGTCTCTTTATCTGTAACTTTCTGTGAACGCAGAAGTTCCCGGATACGCATTGCGATCATTCTTGCCTCCAGTTCCCTCTCGGAAGGAATTTTCTCCTCAAAGTCTTCCTCTTTTGACAATATTTCCAGGTCACTGTTCATCACAAGAATCTCTGTCTTAACATTGTCATTTTCCGGATATTCAGCTCCCGGATAAAGAGCTGCCTGATCATCATAGACGATTCCGCCCAGTTTTTCAGTCATGATCTGTCTGAATATAGCATTGGCACTTTCAAGTACTTCTTTCCGGCTTCGAAAATTCTTGTGCAGATCAATTCTCTGCGTCTTACTTTCTTCTATATTATATGTGCGGAATTTTTCCAGAAATAATTCCGGTCTGGACAGACGGAATCTGTAAATACTCTGTTTTACATCCCCCACCATAAATATATTGTATCTTCCGCTTCTGCAGCCAGATACACTGGTAAGAATTGCTTCCTGGATCAGGTTACTGTCCTGATACTCATCAATCATGATTTCTTCAAACTGCTTCTGATATTCTTCCGCTATTTTGGACGGAACAAAACCATTTTCCGTCTTCTGCGTCAGAATCCTCAGTGCGTACTGTTCCATATCAGAAAAGTCGATCATATTCTGGGCACGCTTCTGCTCTTCGAATCTCTCTGCAAAAAGCCGCACCAGATCCGCCAGTTCTTCCATTGCCGGAGCACATACCCGAAGATCTTCCACCAGTTCTTCCGGACTTTCATAGAAATACTGGGCGCTCATATTTTTCACAATCCCTTTGACCATTTCCCTGATCTTTTTGACCAGGTCAATCTTTTCTTCTGATACTGTTTTATCCTTGTTTGCTGCGATCCTCGCCCATTTTACATTCGAAAATGCTTCCGCAAGACTTTTATAAGACGCCCTGTTACACAATTCTTCGATGACCTGCAGATCTTTTTCTAGTGTTGCTTCATATACGGCAGGCCCTTCCGGACTTAATGCCACATTTTCCGCATAAATAAGCAGTTCTTTTGCATCTTCCAGATTCTTTCTGATATCTCTCATCACTTTCTTCATGATGCTGCTTCCTTCCAGTGCCTTTACATCCGGGATTTCATAGGCTTTTACACAGGAATCCAGCCATGCTTCACTGTCCGGATAACTTCTGGAAAACTCATAAATTTTAAGTATCAGATCCTCAATCTTTTTATCATTCCGGCCGGTACTGTACGCTGCGGTAAAGTCAAGAAAACGCTTACTGCCTTCCTGATATTTTTCCTCCAGCATATCTTCCAGTACATCATGTCTTAGGAGCTTTAATTCGCCTTCTTCACCAATTCTGAATCCCGGATCAATATCAATCGCATGAAAATGATCACGGATCACGGAAAGGCAGAAACTGTGTATCGTTGTGATCTGCGCATTATGGATCAGAGTAGCCTGCTGCTTCAGATGTTCATTATCCGGATATTCCATCAGTTTCTTTTCGATTGCCAGCCGGATTCTTTCTTTCATTTCCGATGCTGCTGCCTCCGTAAAAGTAACGATCAGAAGTCGGTCCACATCCATCGGAGGGTCATCTTTTGTCAACATTGTGATGATTCGTTCTACCAGAACTGCCGTTTTCCCGGAACCTGCTGCCGCTGATACCAGAATATTGCGATTCCGTAATCGGATTACTTTCTCCTGTTCTTCCGTCCACTTCACACCCATGGCTATTCTCCTCCTTTCTGCTCCATCCGCATTGCTTCCATTGCTTCTTCTTTTCCCGTTGTTCCTATATCACGATATTCATATCCCAGGATTTTCACGTCGAAGCCGCACACCTGCCGGTATGGACAATAATCACAGCCGCTTTCCTGTCCTCTCTTATATGGAAGTGCTCCTACATCTCCATTTAATATCTTTGTTCTTGCATCTTTCATCTTTTTCCGGGCATGTACCATCATTGCCTGGAAATCCTCTCCCGCAACTACTTTAGAGTATCCGGACACACTGCCGTTCTTATTATATTTCACCGGGACTGCCATAGATTCTCCCGTTGTATCCCGGTCCAGATGCTTAAGGATCTCTGCCTTTAACGGTATGATCCCGTCTGGTTTCAGCTGCTTTAAGACTGCCTGTTCTGCTTCTTCTTTATCTTTCGTCTTATCTACAATCGGATCCTGGATCCGATAATAAAATACGCCCGCAGGAACAACTTCTTTCTCCGGGTGGCGTTTCTTCTGAAATTCTATTGCCGCATCCATATAGATCATAAGCTGAAGCTGCAGGCCGTGATACAATGCTACGATATCAAACGCCTTGCTTCCAGTCTTATAATCCATCACCTTAACATATACCTGTTCTTCGGTTTCACACACATCTACTCTGTCGATCTTTCCTCCAAAGAAACGAAGCTCATATGCCTCCGGCACAAAATCTCCTGCCTTAAGCTGATTCGTAAGTGCCCATACTGTGCGTTCCAGCATCTGTTTCATCCTGACGATCAGTTGTTCATTTCTCGCCGAACTGTATAACACTGAGTTACCATAGTCTGTGATCGCTGCCTCCACACATTCATCGATCAGTTCTTTCCTCTGTTCTTCTGTCAGGATCGTCCAGCCGCCTGCTTCAGATGCTTTTTTTGAAAATAATTCCAGGGCACTGTGACATACATTTCCAAGATCCACTGCTTTAAACTCATATACTGGCCGTTCTTTCAGACGTAATCCATATGCAAGGAAATGTGCACACGCACAACTTGCATACCGTTCCATTCGGGTAATACTTCCTTCGAAATTTTCACCGTAAAGCTGCTTTGCAACGCTTTCCGACAATGGATCCTCCGGACGTCTGTAGTACCATGCCGTTAAAAGTTCGTCTACTTTTTCTTTCCACTTTGGATCTTTCTGATACCAGGTATAAAGCTCCTGCCATGTGACATCCAGATTTTTCTCCTGAAGACCACGGATCAGATATTTTACCCCTGTTTTTTCCGTCAGTTCTTTTTGCACCAGTTCCTTCTCATCCTCGTCCCGTACCTTCACATCCGGATACAGACGCAATAATTCCTGAATCAGATAGGAAGGTCTTAATGCCTTCCCGTCCGCGGACACCTTGCTGTAATATACCTTAAGCTTTTCCGATGGTTTCGTCAGATTCATATACAGATAGAACTTCTGGACATAAGCTTTTTCTTTACCTCCCGCAGACAACGCATGATCAGCCTGACGGAATTTTTCTCTGTCGCGTTCAGACAGAAGTCCCGTCCTTAAAAGCGCCCCCGGCAGGAAACAGTCATTGGCTCCCACAAAAAAGAGTGCTCTTATATCTTTCAGTCTGGTCCTTTGCATATCTCCGGCTACCACCTGATCTACACTTGGCGGAATAACGCCGACCCTTGCTTCTTCAAGACCTGCATCCAGAAGTTTACAATACTCACTTAAGCCCACCGGTTCCTCTCCAAGAAGTGCCACAAATTTATCAAACAACTCTATGATGATCCGGTAAATCTGAGAATATTCCTTTGCCAGAGCCAGTTCCCCTGCCTCTTGAAATTCTTCTTCTGTTTTCTTAAGTCTTTCCTGAATATTCTCCTGAACCATAAATTCATATACTGCCAAGGTAATATCTTTTACGGTTTTCCTCTTTTGTTTTAAAACAAACATCAGATTATCCACTTTTTCTACCATTTGTACTCGATAATGATTCAGCCTCTCCAGTTCCTCTTCTTCCATCCCTTTCATACGACGGATCCATCGGTTCTGCCAGCCCTTATAGCCCCGGATTCCGAGTCCGATCACATAATTTTCCAGTTCATCGACCTCTTCATAACTAAATCCTGCAAGATTCGTCCGCAGGAAACGGAATACACTTTCATAAGAGAAATTCTTCTCTGCCATATTCAGAAGACTTCTCAGGTATTCTACAAATGAATTCAGCAGAATACTTCTCTTATGATCCATAAATACAGGAATTCCATATGTTTCAAATGCCTGTTCCAGATAGTCTCCATATACATTCATATCACTGACTATGACACCAATCTCACGATAACGGTATCTTTCTTTTCTTACCAGTTTCCTGATCTCTTCTGCTACAGCCATTGCTTCTTCTCCCGGATTTCGCGCCACATGAATTCCAAGATTTTTCACTTCTTTTTCATATGTTCCTGCTCCATATCTGAAAATATTCCGCTCCAGAAATGCCAGCTCTTTATTTTTCTCAAAACGCTTTACCGGATATCCATACAGGCAGACCGGTTCCTCTACCGCAATGTGTTCTTCCCTCGCCAGACTGATTAATGTTGTCACCATCTGCTTGCTCAGTCCAAACAGCTGATATGGATGTCTGTAAGAATATGGATTCTCCCTTTCATCCATGATAACCGTTATCCATACACCCTTACAATATTTCATAAGCTCCAGAATCAGCCTGTTCTGCACCGGTGTAAAGCCTGTAAATCCATCCAGTACCACTGTGCTGTTCTTTAAAAGCTCTGATTCTCTAACTTCTCGGCTCAGCACATCTAACAACTCTTCCTTTGTGATATAACGTTCTCTTAAATAATCCTGAAAACCATCATATAAAAGCCGGATGTCTTTTAATTTATAATATAACCTGGATTCTTCATCCAGCGAATCTATCATATCATCCAGTTCTTCTTCCCCGATATCATATTGTGTAAATTCCGAAATCACGGATTTGACCTCAGAGATATACCCCAGTTTCTTAATATTCCCCTTTAGGACAGTCAGTTTATCCTCATAATTCCCTGCGATCTTTCGCAGGATCAGATTCTTTCCCTCATCATCCAGTACCGGTATTTTCTTTACTCCGGTCTCTTCAAACACACGGTATGCAAGACGTGCAAAGCTCAATACATCAATATTCATGATTCCGTGTCTCGGATGCATACGAACCAGATCTTTCTGTGTCTGCATTGTAAACTGCTCCGGTACAAGCACTATGAAATTCTCCTGTGGATTTTTTTCAGATTCTTCTATGACATGCTGATATAAATACGTTGATTTTCCTGAGCCCGACGGCCCAAATACAAATTTTAAAGGCATAAGGTTTCCTCCTTATGCCCTAGTATAACACGAATATATGTTTGTTGTATACATATTAGTCTACAATGCGCGAAGTCTTTCTGCAAATTCATTGCTTAATGTTACCTTTGCAATATAGAAGACATCACCTGTCATATATACATTCCAGTCATCTTCTACTTCTACCTGAAGTTCTCCTCCAGGCATATGAACGATCACTTTACTGTTAGTCAGCCCCAGTTTGTATGCAACTCCTGCCGCTGCACAGGCACCTGTTCCGGATGCTCTTGTATAACCTGCACCTCGTTCAAAGATCTCGATTGCGATATTTTCCTTATCGATCACCTGCATAATCTGTGTATTGATCCTGTTTGGGAAATATCTTGCGATCTCAGAATAATCACCGATCTTACATACCAGTGGTTTTGAGATCTCCCGCATCGGAATGACACAATGAGGATTACCGATCGATACGCAGGTAACCGGATACAACGTTCTTCCAAATACCATATCCTCATTGATCACTTCTCGTCTTTCTCCAATAACAGGAATCTCATCACTCCAGAAAGATAATTTTCCCATCGATACACGCAGGCGGCTTCCGTCCTCATTTAAAAATGTAACTTCGACCGGACCGTTTCCTGTATATAATTTAAAATTCTTTTTCTGTACATAACTTGCATCTTTCAGATATTTTGCAAAAATGCGGACACCATTTCCACTGGTCTCAGATTCACTTCCGTCCGGATTCCATACTTTTACGTGCATACCGTCTTCTTTCAGAATCGGGCCTTCAAGTACTCCGTCTGCTCCCAGTCCCTCATTACGGTCACAGAGCATTTTTACATTTGCCTCATCCAGTTTTAATTCGTTATGATTCGGATCAAATACCAGATAATCATTGCCAAGTCCATGATAACGTTCTACTACTACCTTCATCTTTTTTTCCTCCTGATCTTTGTTCCCAGCTTTTTTATATTGATCGCTTTTATATTTTCTGTTCTATATATCTTTATCATAACAGGCATTATTTCCATATTCTACGTAAATAATGCTGTATTTCTTGCAAATAATGCTATTTTCATATAAACTTTCTATAGACAGTCCAATATATATCCGGGGAGGTACAGATAATGGAACAATATGAGAAAAAAGGATACCTGAACAGCGAATTCCGTCTCTTTCATCTGACAGATCAGGAGACAAAAGAAGTAGACTACCACTATCATGACTTTGATAAGATCACCATCTTCATCCGTGGCAAAGTAAATTACATGATCGAGGGCCGTTCTTACGATCTGAAACCTTATGACATTGTACTTGTAAAACAAGGCGATATCCACAGACTGACCGTTGACAATTCCTGCCCATATGAAAGAATCATTGTCTATATCTCACCTAATTTTATGAATGCTTATCAGACAGATAATTATGATCTGAGTTATTGTTTTCAAAAGGCTGCAAAAGAACATTCCAATGTTCTGCGTATCCCATCTTTCGAAAAAAGCTCTCTGTTTCGTTCTATCTCTCAGTTGGAGCATTCGTTTACGGATGGCGGCTATGCTTCCGAGCTTTACAGACAGGTTATGTTTCTGGAATTTATGATACATCTGAACCGGGCCGTAAGAAAGAACCGGCTCGAATATATCGATACTGATAATTGTAATGAAAAGGTGCTCGCCATCCTTGATTATGTAGGCGAACACCTCTGTGAAAATCTGTCAATCGATCTGATCGCAGATCAATTCTATATCAGTAAATATTATATGATGAGATTATTCAAGCAGGAGACCGGTTATACTCTGGGACAATACATCTCCCAGAAACGGCTCCTGCTTGCGAAAGAACTTTTATCTACCGGTGCGCCTGGCACACAGGTTTGTTATGATTGTGGTTTTAAAGATTACTCTACCTTCTCCAGAGCTTATAAACAATTGTTCGGTGTTACGCCTTCGGGCCGTACCTGTCCGTAAAGTTCTGCCGGAACAAAAGCCCTTACAAAGATACCATCTTCCCGGTATTCTTCTTCCTGCAGTTCCCCGTACTTTCGGATCAGTTGAATCTTTCCTGCCTCTTTATATGGATAAAGTGCCTCAATCTCTACTTTCTGCTCCCTTAATACTGCTTCTACAGCTTGAAGGAATTCGGTAATTCCTTCCCCTGTCCTGGCTGAGATCTTCACATAATAGTCTGCATGAAGATCTCTCGGCACCCAGATATCCTCCATACGGTCGATCTTATTAAATACTGTGATAACCGGTTTGTCTTTCACACCCAGATTCTGAAGTGTTTCATACACTGTATGCATCTGCTCATCCATCTGCGGATTAGAAGCATCTACTACATGCAGGATAATATCTGCATATCTGGCTTCTTCCAGTGTACTTCTAAATGCCTCGATCAGATGATGCGGAAGTTTTCTGATAAATCCTACCGTATCTGTCATCAGGATTTCCTGACCACTTGGCAGCTTCAGATCTCTGGTTGTTGGATCCAGGGTTGCGAATAATTTATCCTCTGCAAGAATCCCTGCACCGGTCAGCGTATTCAGAAGTGTTGATTTTCCCGCATTCGTATAACCAACAATCGCGGCCACCGGAATATGACTGCGGCTTCTCTGCTCTCTTGTTACTTCTCTGTGCTTCTTTACATCTTTTAATTCACGGTTAAGCTGTGCGATCCTGCTCTTGATCAGACGCCTGTCCATCTCAAGTTTCTTTTCTCCCGGGCCTCTGGTTCCGATTCCTCCTCCAAGCCTCGACATAGCCTTACCAAAGCCCGCCAATCTGGTCTGCTGGTACTTTAACTGCGCCAGTTCTACCTGAATCTTGCCTTCACTTGTAGATGCTCTTGCTGCAAAGATATCCAGAATGATCAATGTTCTGTCCATTACTTTTACATCCAGTTCATCCTGCAGATTCTTCATCTGTGCCGGAGAAAGTTCATCATCACATACGATTCCTGTCGCCCTAAGCTCCCAGATCATACTTTTCAGTTCTTCAATCTTTCCTTTTCCGACATAGGTTCCCGGATGTTGCTGTTCTCTGTTCTGAATGACCATTCCTACGGTCCCGGCTCCTGCCGTGGACACCAGATCTTTTAATTCTTCCAGAGATTCTTTTGTATCATCCTGATCTGAAAGTGATACACCGACCAGTATTACTTTTTCTGTTTCATTTTTTATTTCTATCATACTGTTTCCATTTTCTATAGATTCATTCCATTTATCTTGTTTTCAGAAACTCGGCCTCTTTTTTTGCCGATTTGTCATTCGGATAATTTTCCAGATACTCTTCCAGTTTTACCTTTGCACTTTCCCAGTCTTCCATCTGTTCATATGCAACAATAATATTGTACTGCATCTCTTTTTTCATCTTTTTACCGGAATCTTCCTGTGCCAGGCCAAGATTATAATAATTTAATGCCTCTTTCGCTTTTCCGAGTTTCAGATCACAGTTTCCAATCATATTATAGATGGTTCCCGTCTTTTCGGCATCATTTTCCAGTGCTTTCTTAAAAGCTTTTCTTGCACCTTTATAATCCTTCTTTTCCCATTTGGCAATTCCAATGCCACGATAAGCATCCCCGACATTTTTCTTCTTATCTACTGCCTGTTCAAACTGTTCGATTGCCTGATCATATTTTCCGTCTTCTAAGTATTCTACCCCTTTTTGGGATGGATTGCCGCAGGCTGTCAATAATACACCTGTGCAAACGACCACAAGTAATGCCTTAATTTTCTTCATACTTTCCTTATATTCTCCTCATCTACTCAATCTGCCAGTCAATTGGCTCTACTCCGTGAGCTCTCAGATAATCATTAGTCTGACTGAATGGCTTACTTCCGAAAAATCCACGATATGCGGATAACGGACTCGGATGCGGGGCTTTCAGGATCAGGTGTTTGGGATTCGTAAGCATCCTTGCCTTTCTCTGAGCCGGTGCTCCCCATAAGATGAAAACGATCGGACGATCCTGACTGTTTAATGCCATGATAGCTGCATCTGTAAATTCTTCCCATCCAATATCTTTATGCGAATTGGCCTGATGCGCCCTTACTGTTAATACCGTATTTAACATCAGGACTCCCTGCTCAGCCCACTTGGTCAGGCAGCCGTGATTGGGGATCGTACATCCCAGATCATCATGCAATTCTTTATAGATATTCACCAGTGACGGCGGAATATCTACTCCTTTCTTCACAGAAAAGCAAAGTCCGTGTGCCTGTCCTACATTATGATATGGATCCTGTCCCAGTATAACCGCTTTTACATTATGTAAAGGTGTCAGATGAAATGCATTAAAAATATCATCTGCAGGCGGAAATATCTGTCTTGTCCTGTATTCTTCGTTGACTGTTTCAAATAATTTTTTATAATATGGCTTTTTAAACTCTCCTTTCAGAGCATCCAGCCAGTCATTATTAATTGCTGCCATGTTTTACACTATCCTTTTTCCTCTTATCTTTGTTCATTCTTACAGACGAACGGATACACCTTTTCCTCTTAAATATTCTTTTACTTCTCTGATCTCCAGTTCCTTATAGTGGAATAATGATGCTGCCAGAGCCGCATCTGCTTTTCCTTCCGTCAGTGCATCGTAAAAATGTTCCAGACTGCCGGCACCTCCGGATGCGATCACCGGAATATTCACTTCCTCGGCAATTGCTTTCGTAAGTTCCAGATCATATCCGGCTTTTGTTCCGTCACAATCCATACTTGTCAAAAGGATCTCACCTGCTCCAAGCTTCTCCACTTTCGAAGCCCATTCCACCGCATCAATTCCTACATCGATCCGTCCGCCATTCTTATAAATATTCCAGCCACTTCCATCTTCCCGCTTCTTTGCATCAATTGCAACAACTACACACTGGCTGCCGAACTTTTCTGCTGCTTCTGATATCAGATTCGGTGTATTAATTGCAGATGAATTAATTGAAATCTTATCCGCACCTTCTCTTAAGAGTGCCTTAAAATCATCTACTGTACGGATTCCTCCGCCAACTGTAAATGGGATGAATACGTTTTCTGCCACCTTGCGTACCATATCTACCACTGTACCTCTGGCATCCGATGATGCTGTAATATCAAGAAATACAAGCTCATCTGCACCTGCTTTATCATACGCTTTTGCAATCTCAACCGGATCTCCGGCATCTCTTAACGATACAAAATTTACTCCCTTTACAACTCTTCCGTTATTTACATCCAGACATGGAATGATTCTTTTTGTATGCATAATGATGTCCTCCCTATAATTCCACAAAGTTCTTTAATATCTGAATTCCGATATCACTGCTTTTTTCCGGATGGAACTGGCATGCGAATACATTCCCCTGTTCTACCGAAGCATGGATATGTGTACTGTATTCTGTCGTAGCAGTTACAATTCCCTCATCTGCTGCTTTCAAATAATAAGAATGAACAAAATATACATAGGAATCTTCCGGAATCCCTTTGAATAATCTTCCGTTATTCTGGAACTTCAAAGAGTTCCATCCCATATGTGGAATCTTAAGGCCTTCCTTATCCGGGATTCTTAGTATCTCACCTTTCAGAATTCCAAGTCCTTCCACGCCCGGCGTCTCATCACTTCGTTCAAATAATAACTGTAAACCAAGACAGATTCCCAAGAAAGGAGTTCCCTTTGCCGTCACATCCCTGATCACCTCATCAAGCCCATATTGTCTGAGTTTACTCATCGCATCTCCAAATGCTCCGACTCCCGGAAGGATCACTTTATCTGCATTCATGATCGTCTCTCTGTCTCTTGTGATTATTACTTCCTGTCCCAGAAGCTGCATGGCTTTCTCCACACTCTTTATATTTCCTGCATCGTAATCAATAATTGCAATCATCTTGTTATCCTGCCTTTCATATGTGGTATATCAGGGATATTGTCCCGTACATTCACTTTATATTATTTGTCAAGTGAACTGTTATGGTTTATTGTACATCAAGTTCAAACCAGAATTCAACTCCATTGTCATAATTCTTTACACCATACTCCTGGTTGAATGATTTCATAATTGCTTTTACGATTGAAAGGCCGATTCCGTTACCTCCATATTCTCTTGTATGGGCCTTATCTACTTTATAGAATTTATCCCAGATATGAGGTGCATCTGCTTCCGGAATCGGATTACCGGTATTAAATACCGATACTCTGACTTTGCCGTCTTTTTGCACCATCTTCACTTCGATCACCATATCGCCGCTGACATGATGACATGCATTACTTACATAATTTCTTACAACCTGCTCCACTTTAAACTCATCTGCCCACGCATAGATGTCCTCTTCTGTGTGCAACATAATCTTGGCACCTGCCTGATCCGCCATGATCTCCATACTCTGCAGAACGCCTTTGACCAGTGCCGTCAGATTAAATCGTTCAAACACGATATCTTCATCACCGAATTCCAGCTGGTTCAATGTCAGCAGATTCTTGACCATCTGATTCATCTTGGACGCCTCATCCATAATAACATCACAGTAGAATTCCCGACTCTCCGCATCTTCATTGACTCCTTCTTTTAATCCTTCGGCATAGCCCTGGATCAGAGCGATCGGTGTCTTTAACTCATGAGATACGTTTCCTAGGAATTCGTTTCTCATCTTTTCCAGCTTGTCTTTCTGTTCGATGTCTTTCTGCAGACTGTTGTTAGCTTTCTTAAGTTCAGAGATCGTGCTCTCCAATTTCTCTGACATCCGGTTAAAGTTCTCTCCCAGTTCTCCGATCTCATTGCTTCCGCCGCTGGTGTATTTCGCATCAAAATCAAGATCTGCCATCCGGTCGGATAATCTCGCAAGCTCCCGGATCGGATCTGTGATTCTTTTTGAGAAATACCAGATCAGAAGAATGGATACAACGATCAGAACACTTCCTATATATAATAAGAAACGATTGGATATCGACGCACTTTCACGCATACTTTCTACCGGACTTCGAAGCAGGAACTGACTGCCGTCATCCAGACTTCCCCACATATCAACATAATAACTCTGATTCCACGGATCCCATGACTGGTTGATCTGATAGACATCCGTAGAATCCAGTGTCCGGCTTTCTTTTTGTGCCTGATTCAGAAAATATCCCATCATCTGATTCTTCAACATATTCTTGTCATGCACATTCGTATGCACATCATTATCCTTTTCAATTACCAGATAAGAAATATTATTCTTTTCAGCGAAATGAATGAGTGAATTATTCTTCTTTGTGCTGTCCCATTTATCTTCATTTGATACGTCATTTAATTTCTCATAAAGTTCTATGAAACGGGATTCCTTCTTACTTATATAATACGGCTCCAGAAATTTTCCGTTGATGAACATCAATGTCACGACCAGACAGATCAACAATCCTACAAAGGATGTGATCATCTGCGTCTTAATCGAATGATGTACACTTTTTATCTTCTGTTTCTTATCTTTACTTATGATCTTCATGCTTCATCAACCTCAAATTTATATCCCATGCCCCAGATTGTCTTAATGTAATTTCCCTTTTCTCCGAGTTTGCTTCTTAATTTCTTTACGTGTGTATCAATGGTTCTTGCATCTCCGAAATAATCATAATCCCATACATTATTCAAGATCTTCTCTCTCGATAATGCAATGCCCTGATTCTCTACAAAGTATGACAGCAGTTCGAATTCCTTGAAGCTTAATTCAATCTCTTTACCATCAATCTTCACCTGATGTGCGGCTTTATCGATTACAATTCCTCCTGCATCGATCTCGTCACCACCGCCTAATACATTGGCTCTTCTTAATATTGCATTGACTCTGGCTACCAGGATCTTCGGACTGAATGGCTTGGAAATATATTCGTCAACCCCCAGAGCAAATCCCTGTAATTCATCTCGTTCCTCTGACCTTGCAGTTAACATGATGATCGGCACTTTTGATGACTGGCGTACTTCACGGCATACCTGCCATCCATCCATTCTTGGCATCATCACATCCAGAATGATCAGTGCAATATCTTTTTCATCATAAAATACTTCCATTGCTTCCATCCCGTCGCCGGCTTCCAATACCTGATATCCTTCTCTTCCCAGGAAATCTTTCACCAGTTTTCTCATTCTGCTTTCATCATCTACTACTAATATTTTGATCTTATCCATAAGACCCGGCCCTCCTCTTAAATTTATATTTTCATGATATATTTTTCTTTGATCTTAATTATTATAGCAGAGAACTATGTAGCCTTTGTGAAGTTTCCGGTATATAGAATAAAAAAAGTACCCACAGTGTCATATTACTTATGTTACCATGGGTACTTTTTCTTAAGTTACTCTAATCTGTAATTTGTTGTTTTATACAACTCATACTATTCTTCATCTTCTCTTTTCCTTCTCTTAAGTGAGAATCCTCCGATTCCGGCTCCGAGAGATGTTACTGCAAGTCCTAGCCACGCAAACATGCCAGACGGATCTCCAGTCTTCGCAGCTTTTCCACTCTTCGTATTCGATGTGGATCCTGTCTTACCGGATTTGCCTGATGTACCGGTTGTTCCATTTGTACCGTTAACTTTCTGTCCTGCATCCTTTTTCACAAGTGCACTGATTGCTTTATTCAGCTTCTCAGTTGCTTTATCAACTGTATCCTGATCTTTCTTTTCTTTCAGTGCTGTGTCAGCCTCAGCCAGTGCTGACTGAAGTGCTTTCCAGCTGTCTGCTGTATAATCTGATTCTTTTAAAACACCTGCTGCTTTAATTGCTTTTTCAAGTGCATCTGTTGATACTTCTTTCGTCGGCTCATCCGGTGTCGCTGCTTCCAGTGCGTCGATTGCTTTGTTCAGGCTATCTGCTGCTTTATCAACTGTATCCTGGCTCTCTTTTGCTTCCAGTGCAGATTTCGCTTTTGTCAGCTCTGACTGAAGTGCTTTCCAGCTGTCTTTTGTATAATCTGATTCGTTTAATCCTTCTGCCTTTTCAATTGCTGCTGCAAGTTTCGTTGTATCTACTTCAGATGGCGCCGGAGTTTCTCCCGGAACTTTGTATGTAAATGTAAGAGGTGTTGTATAACCAGTTGATGTAACTGTGATCTGGAATTCTGTTCCGGCCAACGCATCTTTAAATGGCGCTGCATCTGTCACCAGCGTTCCGTCTTTATCAATAATCTTTACAGAACCTCTTCCACTTGCTGCATAATCGGTGCCATTCACATTTACAGATGTAATATTTCCGATATAAGTATTGAATGCTTCCTCATTACTGTTTTCTGCCACTGTAAGCTTTTTGTTATCTGCATCATATGTTGCCGGCATATCTGTTGTTGACAGAATGAATGTTGTTTTCAAATCTGCATATTTTCCATTTTTATCTTTTACTGTAAGTGTATATTTCCCCGGATTAATTGAAGAATCTGCTTTAAATGTTAATACATTGCCTTCTACTTTCACATTCAATCCTTCAACGGTGTATTCCGGATCAAAATCATCCCTAAGATTCAGCTCTATCGCCGTCTTACCAGCAGAAATATCTGCATCTGCAACCTTAACAGCATCCTCTGTTTTTGCAAATTTTACAGGGACATAAAGATCATTAACATCAATTGTATATAGACCATTTGTTGTATAATATTCAATACTGTCAATCGTCTTGCCCATCATAGATGCATAATGCGCTGAATATGTCGGGCAACCATGTACTGACTCTGTATATCCGGTACTCCAAGCGAGCTCATTTCCTCTCCAGATGTTCTCCAGATGACGCATACCATAGGCAGTTCCATCTGTTGTCTTTACAACGACTGCATTTACATTAGAAGATGCAATCTTATCTTCCGGAAGTCCGTCCAGATTGAGCTGGTAATCTCCATAAGAAGACTGTGTTAACAATTCTGCCGTAACACCTGTCAGAGCTTCTGCTTTCTGTCCTTTAACCTCGCTGAATACAAGTTTTCCATCCTTGTCCATAGAAACTTCTTTGTAATTTGCAGGAGCCTCTGTCAATGGATAGTATGCATATGTCTCGTTTTCAAAAAGTGTATCTTTTCCTTCTAATGTTGTGGTAGATGTCTGTCCACGGTTTGTTACTGTAATATCAACTTTATCCGTATCTTTTACTTCTTTGTATTTTGTAAGATCTACTGAAGGATCTACTTTCACAGCAAATGTAATACCATCAATCTGTGATCCATCTGCATTTTCATGATAAGAACCACCTGCAAGTCCTGTGGTACGTGTCTTGTTCTTTGTTGCAGAAGTAAATACATCAACATCCACGTCATTGTTTGTTGTCTCTGATTTGTAGAATGCTGCATACGGGATGTTCATGAGAACATAAGTCTCTTTTTCCTCTGCTTTTACAAGTGACTCGATTGCTGCATTCAGATGACTGGTTGCTTCATCCACTGCCGCCTGTGAATGCTTTTCTGCTAATTCCTCTTTTGCTTCCTGAAGTTCTGTCTGCATTGCTGCCCAGCTCTCTGCTGTGTAATCTGACTCTGTTAAGCCTTCTGCTTTCTTAATTGCTGTTTCCAGATTTGTTGTGCTGATCTCTTCGTCTACATCTTTTACGATATTTGCATCTGTTGCCTGGAAATTATAGGTTACATCTTTATATCCAAGTGCTGAGATTGTCATTGTCCAGTAGCCTGTTCCATCTGTTCCTTCCGGCAATGTACAACGCAGTGACTTGGTAAGTCCAAGCTGGATTCCCTGTGCTTTATGCATCCAGTTATCTGCTGCAAATTTTGTTCCGTATGTTGCTTTTGCATTCGTGTATGTACTATCATCTCCATAGTATGTCCATTTTACACTCTGCATATTTGCTCCGAGGTCTCCGTAATTACCCGTCAGATCTACTCTTAAAAATTCTCCATAAGAGCCCTTTGCTTCTTTTACTGTAAGTCCTGCTTCTTCTGCTGTTGGTGCTGTTTTTAATTTCTGGCCTTCAATTCCAGATTCCGTTCCTGTCTCTTTTGCTGAGAAACTGAATGTTCCATCCGCATTCTTAGTTGCTGTCTTAAGTCCGTTTGTATCTGCTGTAACTTTTGCTTTCAGACCTTTGTATGACTGAAGTTTATTCTCGGCAAATCCTCCTGCAAGTTCTCCACCGTTTTCTACAACTTTGTATGCTTTGCAGAATGCTTCATAATCTTCTGTCGCTACTTTTACCGGTACATATTTCAGTCCTGTAACATCATATTTTGTCATCTTCGTTGTTGTTCCGTCTTCTTCGGTGATTGCTCCACGGTCAAATGTAATCGTTTTTCCATCTGTCAGAACAGCTGTCTTTGAATCTGTCCAATATGACACTTCATAAAATTTTCCATTTTCTGCTTCTATGGTTGCCGCACACTGATAACTTCCTCTGTGAAGTCCATGGTTCACCGTTGCACGTGTTACAACATCAAATGCACCTTTATCTGACTCTCCTTTTGTATCCAATTCACTGGATGATGAACTGTCTCCTGCTGCCTGTACTCCTTCTGCTGCCCAGTATTCCGCCCAGCTAAGTCCTGCATAGACATATTTATATTCTTCTTTTACTGCTGCTTTCAAGTTATCAATTGCACTATCAAGATTTTTTTTCGCTGCATCGACTGTATCCTGAGATTTCTTTTCAGCGAGTGCTGTCTCTGCAGACGCAAGTGCTGTCTTTAACGTATTCCATGTCTCAGCTGTGTAATCACTTTCTTTTAATGCTTTTGCTTTCGTAATTGAAGCTTCCAGAGCTGCTGTATCTACAGTTGCTGCTGTACTTGCTTCTGGTGCTGACTGGATTGCTTCTAATGCCGCTTTTTTTATGGCATCAGATGATCTTGTTGCAGTAGATACGGTATCCCAACTATTAATTGTATCTTCTGTTGCTGACTGACCAGCTAATTTTGATTTTATTCCCTTTGATTTAGAATATGCTTTGTTAAAATATGAATCGTTACCAGACTCATAGCCATTTTCCGGAGTTACTACAATATCAGAAAACTTTCCATCTTTTACAGTCAAGGCTACTCGGACATCATATTCATTCCATTCATCTTCATCATCATCCTCTGTTCTTGTGACATGTGCAGTCTTCATATATGTTCCATCTTTTGCCACCTGATCTTTCGTTACCGCCATCGCCGGTACCGCCGGACAAATGCTGGCTGCCATGGTTGCCGACATCGCAACTGCCATTACTTTTGTCTTCATTTCTTTCTTTTTCATAAAAGCCTCCTTAATGAAAATATTTATTATTAAGTTAGTATTTTCTAACTTATAATTAAAAAAATTTCACTAATCAGACATGTGCATTTTCCACACATGTCTGCATATTATGTTATTTTATACTCCAAGCCAGATACATAATCCAAGTAATATCAACGCTCTTAAAATTGTAAACCAGATTTCATTGCCTCTGATCTTTTTCACTCCGCAGTGAATATTCTTCTTCGGACATGTATCTATACATTTCTGGCACTGGAAACAGTCACCTTCTACTTTCCAGGAACTATCCGTCGGAAGTCCGATATTCGCCGGACATTTTCTGGAACATGCACTGCACTTTGGAATGCAGGATTCCCGGTCTCTGCGAAGTGCAAATACCGGCAACACCGGAACCAGTGAGAATACAGCTCCCATCGGGCAGAAATTTCTGCAGAAAAATCTTTCCTCCAGACACATTCCGACAATCAGAAATACCAGAATGACCAACCCTATGAGATATCCATTCAGTTTAAAATTTCCTGCATGTATCATGGAAAATACATCCCAAGGACTTGTTCCCTGTGCTTTACTGTATACACCGCCATAGCACATAAATACGATGATTACCAGAATCACATATTTCAGATATACAAGTCTGTCTGCAATCCGGTCCGGAATCTGCACCGGTTTCTTTTTCATCTTTTTGCAGATCAGTCTGTATAATGCATTCACTCCATCGCCAAGACTTCCAAATGCACAGGCAAATCCACAAAAGAATCTTCCGAAAACAGCAGTATATACACACACCACAATAAGTACAGTAACAAATGATGTCAGCGCCACTTTTTCACCTGCACCAATCTGTGTAAATATATATTTCACACCTGCAAATGCTGCCGTGTATACCGACGGAATAAAGATAAAATACAGCAATTGGATGATTGCCCTTATCCATATATGTATCTTTTTCAATTGTTTTGCATTCATTTATTTTACCGCCTTTTCTAATGCCTGTTTTGTCGCATTCTTAATTCCTGTAGAACTGAAAGTCGCACCACTGATCGTATCTACTTCTGCACTTTGCGCATCCAGAATCTTCGGTATAATATCTTTCGCCATAGTCAGATAAGAACCATCTTCTCCATCAGCAGAGACAATATTTACTTCCTTAATCTTCTGCTTTTTTACTATTACTTCCACTTTAACAGTTCCACCAAATCCATCCGCTTCTCCGGTATATGTTCCGTCTTTATAAGAACCGTTTTTTGAATCCTCATCTTCTAAACTTTCCGTATTTTCGATTTTGGCATTCAGTTTTGCAATTTCCTCATCTTTTGCTCTGACTTCCAGCACGGAATTATATCCCAATATCAACCCGACGATCACCACAACACTCATCAGGCGCATCCAGAATTCTCTCATTCTTCTCTCTCCTTTAACTCAGTCTCTTTTTACTGTCTTTTTGCAGAAAGCAAGGCGTTCTCACATGCATCCAGGATTGCTTTTGAAGTACAGGTTGCACCCGATACTGCATCAATTCCTTCTGTATTACCTTTCTCGATCAGCTGGCTTGTCACACCTTTTTTATTCGATGTTCCGTTTGCAGCGCGAAGGATATATCTGTCATTCGATGAATCTCCGTCCCCTTTTACATCAGTAACAGCAACAATCTTGTCATCCCGCACTGTCACTTTCAATGTCAGATTATAAGCCGTGAAATCTTCATCTTCATCCGGTCTGCACAGCGCACGTCCTTCATAGATACCATTTTTATATACTGTAGTATCATCTTCGCCATCATCTTTTTTCTCCAGCAGTGCCAGTGCCTGGTTCAGATTCTCAAGAGCCTGGTCCACATCTTCCTGACTGATCTCTGTCTTATCTGCATCAAGCAGCTTCTGTGCGTCTTCCATTCTGGTCTTAAGAACCGCATAGGTTGCTTCTGTATAATCCTCTTGTTTCAGTTCTTCTGCTTCTTTCATCGCTTTTTCAAGTTCTGAAGTATCAGTTTCTTCCTTATCCGGCTCCGTTGTCTGTCCGTTTGTTACCTTTTCTGCTTCTTTTAATGCATTCTTCACTGCATTTATGAGACCATTTGAACTGTAAGTTGCTCCGGATACTACGTCCACATCCGTACTCTGTTTTTTCATAACATTTTTTACTACATCCATTGCACGGTTAAAGAATTTTTCATCATCATGATTCTCTGTTACGAGTACTGCCTTGATTGATTTATCCTGAAGAACCACCGCTACTTCTATCTCACCGTTATACCCTTCTGCCGTTCCGTAATAAATACCTTCTTTATACGGGAAATTGCCTTTGACAGTCGTATTGTCTTCTGTCTTAGAAGTATCTTCCGTCTTCGCATTCACAGACTGTGAATTACCGCTTACTGCAGCCTGACGGAGTGCATCTCTTACTGCACTCTTAATTCCGTTCGAACTGTAAGTCGCCCCGGAGATTACATCTACATTTGTACTCTGCGATGAAATAATATTGCCGATCAATGCTTTTGCACGATTCAGATAACTGCTGTCATCATGATTCTCCACAACCTCAATAGACGCAATCTTTCCTCCGCTGATCACAACCTTGACTTTCAAAGTTCCCCCGAATCCGGTTCCTGTTCCATAATAGGTTCCATCTTTATACGCTGCCGCATCCTGTACATCAGCCAGTGACAGTGCACTTCCCTGTGCCGCTGCATTTCCGGACTGGGACTCTCCCGTCTCTCCACTGTCTTTTTCTCCTGTCAATGCATTCTTCACCGCACTGATAATGCCATTAGAGCTAAATGTTGCGCCAGACACCACATCCACATCCAGCGTCTGTCCTGCAATGATCCTGTCTATCACTGCTTTTGCACGGTTAAAGAACGCTGCATCGTCCGAAGAACTTAAGATATCGATTGCCGTAATCTGTTTATCTTTGATCGTTACCGCAACAGTCACCTCGCCGGCATAACCGGTTCCTGTTCCTTTATAGATTCCGTCCGCCAGATCAAAAGAACCTTTTGCCTTGCTTTCTGTCTTCTTCGCTTCCTCGGCATCCGTTGTCTTTGTCTCTTTCGTCTGTGCCTGAGCTTCATAAACCGGTGCCTGATAGCCGCTTAATGACACCCCGATACAGGCTGCAACTACAATCGCCGAGGTAGCCGGTGCACCCTGTTTTATTTTTTTGATCACTTTTTCTTTGTCCATATCTTCCGCCTCTACTTTTTCATTACATTTACCTTATAATCCGATTGAAAATCATCCGCGATCCCTTCTGATACGTATAATTGATCGTCATCCGTAAGCAGAATCACATCAAATTTATCGTTATACTTCTTCCAGAATTTCTCCGCTTTCTCTTTTCCCATGATAAAAAGTGAAGTAGATAATCCATCCGCAAGTGTTCCGTCATCACTTACGATCGTTACCGAAGTCAGTCCGTTCTCTGCCGGATAACCGGTAGACGGATCAATAATATGGTGATAGTTCTTCCCATTTTTTTCAAAGTATCTCTCGTATCCGCCCGATGTGATAACTGCCTTGTCCTTTGCCTGCAGGATTCCAAGATAATTTCCATCTTCATCCGGACTTTCTACCGCAACTTTCCATGCGCTTCCATCTGGTTTTGCACCAAGAAGCTGTACATTTCCTCCAAGACTTACCAGACCGCTCGTCACACCGCACTTTTTATAAATCTGCATAATCCTTGAAGATGTATATCCCTTCGCAATGCCTCCGAAATCAATTTTCACATTCTTAGGCAGCGTGATTTTTTTTGTCTTTTTGTCGTATTGGATCTTCGATGCATCTACATTCTTCAGTAACGCACTCAGTTCATCCTCCGCAGGGATCCGGTAATTCTCCGTTGTAAATCCCCATGCATCCATGACCGGATAGATGGATATGTCAAATACTCCTTTTGTCTGTTTATATATTTTTTCAGAGCGTTCATACAAGTACGCCGTGTCATCTGAAACAACAGCTTCCCCGTTTTGATTTAATTTGTACACTTCACTGTTTTCATTTCCGGTAGACAACATTCCATCCAGTCGTTTGATCTCTGTCTCAGCTTTATCTACTGCTTTAGATGCATGCTCTCCATATGCTGTTACCGTCATATACGTATCCATCGCAAATATATCGCGACTCTGCTTTTCTTCACTGGATTTTTCGGAGTTTTCACTTTTGGAATCTTCTTTTTTATCTGTCTGCGTCTGTGTTGTCTTGGCGGATGCCGTACTGTTTCCACATCCAACGGTTCCCATCGACACCGCCGCACATAAAATGGCTATTACAATCTTTCTTTTCATTCTTTATCCTCTATATCTATAGTTACTTTCATCTACCAATAGTTAGTCCGTGTTGTTTTCAGTTCTGTTCTTCTAACTCAATAAATGTACCATATGTTTTTTTCTGCTTCAATTCTTTTTTTGATATTGATATTTATTATCATTTAATTCCACTGTTGATTTTCCACCAAAAAAGCGCAAAAAAAATATCCTGAAATCTTTGATTCTTTCAAAAATTTCAGGATATCAGTGGACCTGGCGGGAGTTGAACCCGCGTCCGAAAGCCCATCCATTCGAGCATCTCCCATCACAGTCATTATATTAACATTCCCTCCATGCGGCACCTAATGACAGGTTCCCCACTTTAGTAGCTTCATAAATTCTTCCATCCCCTCAAAGCTTTGGGAACGAAGTGCTCCGCCTGTTTGAAGCCGGTGACCCGAACAGCGGATGATCCGGGGCCGACTGCGGCCTAATTAGGCTGCGTACGCTAATTCTGTATTGTCTGCGTTTATATTTAAGTGGAACTTTTAACGTAGTGTCCCGCTACGGATGGCTTCTCCAACTTCCAGACCCCCGTCGAAACCAGTACAAGCCCTGATTGTAATGCTTTTCTGGTTTGCAGACTGTCTTTCTTTAGGTAAAGCATATTATACCCCCGTAAGAGTTATTTTGTCAAGGTTCACAAGACAATGAATTTTACGATCTACAGGACCTGCCCCCGGCAGCTCCTTACGAATGCATGGCAACAAAAAAAGCGGGAAACAAATGCTTCCCGCTTTTTGTACTAACGATTCTTGATACGTCTTCTGATAATCTCAGCGATCACTGCAAATGCTGCTACAGCAGATGCGATTGGGATTACTGGCATGGTGTCTCCGGTTTTGGCTGCATTTCCATTATTATTCTTGTTGTTCTTTCCAACATTCTTATGATTGCCGCCTTTCGGATTCTTTCCGTTTGCATTATTATTGCTGACATTCTGTCCATTACCCTTATTATCGTTATTCTTATTATTATCTTTTCCTGTATCTTTTCCGTCTGCTTTTTTAAGATTACCTATTGCCTGTTTCAGAGCTTCTGTCTTCTGATCAATCTCTGCCTGTGTTACATCGTCTTTATTTGCAGCTTCTACTGCTTCTTTCAGCGCTTCCTGAAGTGCATCCCAGCTTTCTTTTGTATAATCTTCTTTGTTCAGTTTCTGTGCTTTTTCAATGTATTTTCTGATATCATCTTTCTTCACTTCTTCCTGAACTTTCTTAAGATTCTTTATTGCTGTCTGAAGTGCCTGAAGTGCATCATCAACTTCTTTCTGTGTTGCTGCCGTATTATTATCTACAAGATATGCTGCCTGAAGTGCTGTCTGGAAATCATTCCATGACTCTTCTGTATAGTCTACACGCGTATATTTCTCTGCATTGGCTATTGCTTTCTTCAGTTCTTTTTTGTCAGCTTCTTTTACCGGTTCTTCTTTTACCGGCTCCAGATTATCCATTGCCTCTGTCAGAAGTGCTGTTGCATTATCTACTTCTTCCTGTGTTGCAGACTCATTTTTCTGAACTGCCTTCGCAGATTCGAGTACTCTTGCAAATGTCTCCCAACTGTCACTTGTATAATCTTTTTCTGCTCGTGACTCGGCTTCCCTGATCACTGCATCTAATGCTGTCTTATCTACTGTTTCCGGCTTGTCCTCTGCATATTTGCCATAGACCTTCCATTCAATCACTCCGACACCGTGTGCAGGATCTCCGTCGTTCATAAACTCCGGTTCCATAGTCATACGGATTGCTTTTGTCTTAATGTTTGCAAGTTTTACAGTATTGTATTCATCTTCCACACATGCAAGTCCCTGTGCTTCATCTGCCACAACCCATTCACCTGCATCATTCAGATACTCAAAGCTTGCACTCTTTGGTGCCACGATTCCACCGTGATCTGAGAAATAATAGATATCCATACTATTAATTTCAACAGGTTTATCCCAGGTATAGCTTACCCATGCATTCTTCGCAACACCATTTTCATATCTGTTATTCCAGTTATGCCATGCACCATGTGATGTATCATGGGATTCTGTTGGTTCATAACCATCATTTAATGTTGCAAGTCCGCCAAGATCGTTGGTGTAATCGCAGATTCCATCTGCTTTCGCTTCCGGTGCGATATTATCATATTCCGGTTTTTCACCTTTTTTCACTAACGCATTTGCTGCTTTCAGAAGATTTGTTCTTGCAAGATCTGCTGCCTCCTGCGTAACAGTATTATCAGCAGCTGCTGCCTTTGCTTCTTCAAGTGCTTTTGCAAATGTCTTCCATGAAGATGCGGTGTAATCACTTTCGTTCTTTCCTTCTGCTTCCTGGATAGCTGCTTTTAAGGCCGTAAGATCTGCCGCTTTCGTTCCGTTTACTTTCCACTCAAGAACTCCGATTCCATGTGCAGGGTCCGCATCACTTAAGAATTCAGGTTCCATTACCATACGGATTGCTTTTGTCTTGATGTTACCCAGTTTGGTTGTATTGTATTTGTCTTTTTCACAACCAAGTCCTTCTGCATTCGGAACTTCTTTCCATTCACCTGCTTCGTTCAGATATTCGAATTTCACAGATTTCGGAGGCTGGATTCCGCCACCGTCTGTACCGTAATATACATCTGTACTTTCCAGTACCATTTCTGAATCCCATGTATAACTTACCCATGCATTCACTACATTGCCATCTGCATCATAACGGTTATTCCAGTTGTGCCACATTCCTTTGCCTGCGTCTACCTGACTTCCATCCCAATCTCTTGATGAAGACGGGTCAATGTTGTTATTAAGCTGTGCAAGACCTCCAAGATCTGTTGTATAATTACAGATTCCGTCTACTGCTGCCTTCGGAGCAATATTCTTGTCTTCTGCTTTCTTCACCAGATTATTCTGTGCCTTTACCAGTGCTGCAAGTGCTGCTTTGACTTCTCCGGAACTTACCTTTTCTGATTCAAGAACAGATTTTGCTGTTTTTAAAGCTGCTTCGAATGCTTTGTAGCTGTCTTCTGTATAAAGGTTTGCCTCTTCTGTCTCTGCATCCTTCACTGCCTTTTCCAGATCTGCCTTATCGTTTTCATCCGCATATTTTGCAGTTCCGTATACCTTCCACTCCATAACGCCTACACCGTTCGTATCATTTGCCTGCTTGTTTAACGTCACACGGATAGATTTCGTTGTTATTTCATCAAAGGTCGTATTGTTGAATTTGTCCATTTCCATTCCATAAGAAGATGGATTCGGAACTTCTTTCCAGTTTCCTTCGGAATCAAGATATTCATAAGTATAGCTCTTAGGGATCTTAATTCCACCCTTTGTATAATCTCCTTCTGTATCGCCGTCATACCAGAGATAGATATCTGCTCCTGTCAGCTTCATCTCCTGGTTCCATGTATAGGTAACTGTTTCTTTCGAACTTGCATTACCCCATGTTCCATATCTTGCCATACCACTTGGATTATATGAGCTTTCCGGTATCTTGCCATCATTGACAGCACTTACTTTTTCCCAGCTGGATACATAACTTGTTGATACAGCTGCACCATATGCCAGGTTACCGTCTGCTGTTGGAAGTGATGACATGATTCTTGCAAGTTTTGCTGCCGCAAAATCAACCTCTTCCTGTGTTGCTTCTTTATTGTCATTCACTGTAACTGCTTCCTGGATTGCTTCCGTTAATGCAGCCTTGTCTTCTTCTGTCAGTTCATATTTTGTAAGATCCAGCGCATTTGCACTGTCAATTGTCTTTTTCAGAAGTGTTTTGTCAATGACATTCTCTGCATATCCATATACTTTCCATTCAATCACACCACAACCTTGTGTCTTTGGACTCATATTCATACGGATAGCTGTTGTCGTTACCGGCGCAAATGTTGTTGTATTATATTTGTTCAGTTCTGTACCACAGCCTGACACGTTTGGAAGATCACGCCAGTTGCCATTTGCATCTTTATACTGATAACTTACTGATTTTGGTACAAAGTTACCATCTGTAAAATAGTATGCGTCTGACTGATATATCGTCACTTCTGACTCCCAGTCATACTGCACCCATGCATCGGCGCCATTATCTCCCAGCCAGTTATGCCATACACCATGTGATTTGTCGTTTGAACTTGCCGGATCATATCCGTCATTCAGTCCTGCCACTCCTCCCAGATCCTCCGGTGTATCGATAATTGCTGATGGTGTTGCGATCAATGCCACGTTCTGTGCTTCTCCGGATACTACCATAACCGTAACTTCTACCTTCAGATCTGTATCTTTTACCGTTCCATTTACAGTAAAGTTTCCGGCATGTGCATAGGATTCCTCATCCACCTGATCCCACACAATCTCACTGTCTTTTATTGTTCCGTCTTCATAGATGACTTCCATTTTCTCCGGAAGTTCCGGCTCTGTCTTCACTTTCGTAAGTACCGTACCTGCTCTTTCAATTCCATCAACCGGTTCTTTCATCTCGAGAACAATATCTTTTGTTGATTCCACATCTGCATCGTACTCTGTGGATTTTTTATCCGTTGCTGTTAAACGTAATGTGTAAGTTCCCGGCACATATGCTTTTAATTTTGCATCTGCTTTTTCAGCATTTGCGATAATTGCATTGCCGCCTTCCGGCTGATCTACCACTGACCACTTGTATTCTACTTTATTTCCATAGGTCTTATCTGTAGAAGCCTTTCCACTCAGTTCTGCCGTAGTTGTATTTGTCGGATGCTGTGTTGCTGTTGCACTTTCAATAACCGGTGCAGTTTTTTCCGGTGCACGTCCGATTTCAATCTCTACTTCTTTTTCAGTACTCAGTTCTCCGTCACTTACGGTCAGTTTTACTTTGTAAATTCCGTCTTTGCTTGCTGTGATATTGGCATATGGCTTATTCTTGGCATCAAATGTAAGTTCTCCGTCTTCCGGCTCTTTTACTGTTTCCCATTTATAAGTCAATTTGCCATCCGGTGCGCCGTCATCATAAGCCTGAGCTTCTATACGGGAAGATACCAGTGCCTGTGGATTTTCTGACGTTTTGATCTTATAGATCTTTGGTGCCTGATTTTCTCCACCTTTCATTGCCTCGATCGTAATCTTGGCAGATTCACCTGCCGGAATTACTGCGTATGCATCGCCCTGGTTGTCTGATACATAGCACTGCTCTTTTTCTTCACCATTTACTTTTATACTGTAATAGCCATTTTTAAGACCTGCGCCACTCAGACTGATCTTCGAAAGATGTTCGTCCCCTGTCAGATTCTTTACTGCAAGGTCAAAATATGTTCCATCTTTATCAATGACTGCTTTCGTGCAAGAATCCTGTTCCAGTTCCACATACAGCTTATCATCGATCACATTGATACGTTTTCCAACACCATCCAGCGGGGTAATCGTATATTTTCCACCGGATTTTGATACTGTACTTCCATAACCGGTCAGTCCGAATACAGGATCTGTTGCAACATCTGCACTGATGCTAAGAAGCGATCCATAAAGTCCCTCATCACTTTCTCCCGAGAAATCGTTCCATCCATTATTCTGGACACGTGTTCCTCCGTCATTTACATTCTGTGCACCATATCCACCTTTTGACATGGTATATCTCCAGCTTGTATTTCCAATATAATTAGAAGAAATCTGTCCCATGTTTACAGCATTAAAGTTAGATAACTTCGCTGCATAGTTCATTCTCTCTGCCCATGCGCTGGAATCTGTGTCTGCATCTGTATCTTCATATCTCAACCAGTCGTCCATGATATATCCGGCAAGAGATGCTGTATACTGGAAATTCCACCAGGTCTCTCCTCCACGGAAGACAGGATCGGCATACTGATACCAGGTTGGCTGAAGTCCTCTCATCGCACGTGTTTTCCACTCTGCGGACTGCATATTTTTAAGCGCGGCCTTTGTGTTACTATTATCCGGATAATAGGTTCTCAATGCTTTTGCAGCAGAATAAGCACCCTCTTCACCGGTATTATCATACTCGAATTCTGATCCGTATGGATAAGCGGCCGTTGCCATACTTGTTCCTTTAGATTTTGCAAACAGCTGTTTCAGATTGTCTCCTTCTTCTGTCATGCCTTCTGCATAAAGTGCTTCGATCATATCCGGAATCTGCTGTTCCCCGTAAAATCCGATTGGATATGCACTTACGCGGTTACTGTATATTCCATATGCTTTTTCCAGATACCATTCTGCACTTTCTCTGTAATCAATCAGATCAGGATATGCTTTTTCTATGCGGTACATATTAAAGAATCCGGTTGCTTCCATAACTTCCGAATAAGTTCTGGAATACGGATTGGCACTTCCACCATAAATTCCCGATCCACTCAGATAATTCGCTACTGCATATGTTTCATGCGAATTCTTCATGTAATTATTCCACATAAAATCAATCAGATACTTCTCGATGGACTCTACCTCGGAAGCATTTGGATCCAGATAGTTCTTCATTGCCATGAAGTTAATATTATCGTGGCTCCAGTCATCTCCCCAATGAGACTGCTGTGTAGAATCTTTTCCACTTGCAAAATACCAGTCACTGTAAATTCCATAAGTCGGACTTGATGTATCATTGTCCTGAGTCTGATTTGCCACGAAGTCCGAATGCGTCTCAATCGTACTGTCAAGTTTATCCAGAACATTGAATTCATACTGTGTAAATTTATCTTCACCATTCAGTTTGTAATTTACACGTACACTATTGTTACCGATACATCCGAAATTCAATTCATAAATATGATGTTTTTCCCCATCTACCGTCTTCGTATTAACCAGTTTTGCTGAATCACTATCCGAATGTTCTATGGATTTGGAATTATTGACCATCCCACTCTGCTGATCCGGAATATGTTCTTCATCCCATGGATCATTTTCATGCACGCACTGTATATCAACCGATACATCTGAGATCTTACTGTCATCATAATGCAGATCCAACTTGGTCGGCATATTGATTGCAGTCTGGAATCCCGGAGTCGCAACAGCGTCGATCATTCCTTCTTTATAAAGAATGGAACGCATATTATTCTCACGTTCTTCTACCGAATCAGACGCATTATTTGCATCCTCTGCGCTGTTCTGTGGTGTATTATCACCGGCTCTTACTGCTGAGAATTTGAACTGGTATGTCTTCTTCTCACCTGGTTTCAGTACAAGACTTGTAGCATCTGTGTAATAACCACGTCCCGTTTTCTGAATATCTTTGGAATGAATGTAATACACCTGAAGTCCCGGGAACCATCCACCGGTATCACTTGTCCAATTCTGATAAGTACTTCCGGAACGTGTTCCTTTTACCCCGTTAATATTACCGGTCCAGTTATCAATATATTCAATTCTTGCACCGGTGTCCGTAACAGGTGTGAACATTACATAGTTTCCTTCACCGCTGCATCTGATCGCATATGCATAACCACTGTCTGCTCCCGCAAATGTATGCACAGTTGTACGGTTGTTGTAAGTATCATCAATACTTGCGTACTTATTATTCCAAGGCATCGGAAGTCCTACATCCCCGAATTCCAGATAATTTCCACTCGTATTTTCCAGTGTGATCGACCAAAGCAGGGATCCGTCATCTGTATCCATATCGTATACAGACTTTGCATTAAAGCCTTTCATCGTACGGCTGTCTGTCGAATCTTCATCCTGTCCTTTGAAGGTGACCTCAACCTTATCTTTGCTTACTTTCTTTTCAATATATGGGTTGTTCTTTAAGTTTGCTGATGCATTGCTGTAAGTTGTTGAACCACCTGCAGCCAGTGTCTTATTCGTATCTACTTCCTGAAATCCACTGTTATCTTCCGGGAAGTTTCCGTCTTTGCTGCTTCGGTAGGAAAAGATCATCTCTCCCATCCACTGATGTGCTTCGTTATTCTGCTGATTGGTATCATTCGGAAGCACAAAATTCACATCTTTTCCACTACTGTTTTTGCGGTTATTGTCAATTGTCAATCTTGATATTTCACCCAGATCGCCAATTGCAGCAGTAAGACTTCCATTGGAAATCGAGTCATCGTCTGATGCAGCTGCTTCGACCGTCGACTCCGGTAAAACACCAAGCATTGAAACCGCCATCGCCGTTGTCAACGCAAGCGATGTCACTTTTCTTTTCAATTTTTTCCCTCTAGACATTATTCACTTTCATTTCTTTTTCATGTTTTCCTTACTACTTTCTTTCACCTCCTGCAATGATATTAAACGTTTAATAAAATTTCTAAAAAAATCGACAGAATATTTTTATTCTGTCGATTAATTCGCTTGTGTCTCAATAAAATCCGTACATTAAACGTTTAATAAAAATTCTATATACACCATAACATATCTATAACTTTTTTTAAATATCTATATATTTTTTCGTTATTTTACACAATATTCTAACAATTCGATTATGCACTATTACTCTACATCTTTCAATGCATCATAATCTTCTTCGCCGGTACGAACCTTGACAACCTTCTGTACATTGTAAACGAATATCTTTCCGTCTCCGACATGTCCGGTATAAAGAGTTCTCTTCACAGTCTCAATCACTTTGTCTACCGGAATGCTTCCTACGATAACTTCTACTTTAACCTTTGGAAGTACGGTTACATCCATCTCAACTCCACGGTATTTCTCACCGGCACCTTTCTGAACACCACATCCCATAACCTGTGTGACTGTCATTCCTGTTACTCCAAGATCATTGAGTGCAGTTTTCAGTTTTTCATATCTTGAAAGTTTGGCAATGATAACAACTTTATGTATTCCAGTCTCAGGATCTACAGGAGCAGTTACTTTGACAGATGCAGCTCTCTGTGCTTCTGAAACTTCATCATAATCATTTTCTCCAAGCTCTGTATTCTCATTGATACTCATGCTTCCTTCTGTGATATCCATCAGACTGAAACCTGCATATGCAGATGCCAGACCATGTTCTTTCACATCCAGACCTACAATCTCTTCTTCTTCTGTTACTCGAAGACCTACCGTCTTATCGATAATCTTAAATACGATCGTCATGGTTATGATCGTCCATGCCATTACGGTTACTACACCAAGCAGCTGTAAACCAAGCTGGTGGAATCCGCCGCCGTAGAACAGACCTTTCAATGTGCACTCTGGTGCTGTTTTTGTTGCAAAGAGACCGACTGCGATCGTTCCCCAGATACCATTTAAGCAATGAACTGCAACTGCTCCGACCGGGTCATCTACATGAGCAACATTGTCACAGAACCATACACCAAATACAACCAGAAGTCCGGCTACCACACCGATGATGATCGCACCTGTTGCATCAACGACATCACAAGGTGCAGTGATTGCTACCAGACCTGCAAGTGAAGCATTCAGACACATCGATACATCCGGTTTGCCATATCTAAGCCATGTAAATATCATACATACAACCGTTGCGATTGCCGGTGCGATCGTTGTTGCCATAAAGATCGATGCAAGCTGTGGACCTGTCGTAGCGGCAGCTCCGTTGAATCCATACCATCCAAACCAGAGGATGAAACATCCAAGTGCACCGATTACAATGTTATGTCCAGGGAATGCATGTACCTTTGTTACTTTTCCATCTTTATCTCTGGTAAATTTACCAATTCTGGCTCCTTCCAGTGCGGCTCCGATAAATGCTGTTGTTCCACCAACCATGTGGATTGCACAGGAACCTGCAAAATCATGGAATCCTAAACTTGCAAGCCATCCACCGCCCCAGATCCAGTGTGCCTCGATCGGATATACAACAGCGGAGATCACTGCGGAATAAATACAATAAGATAAGAATTTGGTACGTTCTGCCATTGCTCCGGATACGATGGTTGCCGTTGTCGCACAGAACACCAGGTTAAATACAAAATTGGACCAGTCAAAATTTGCATAATCGGTAAAAATTCCAAGTGTCGGAGTTCCGATAAATCCGCCAAGTGCATCTTCACCAAGCAAAATTCCAAATCCCAATGGGATAAATACACAAGTTCCTATACAAAAGTCCATCAGGTTCTTCATAATAATATTGCCGGCATTCTTCGCTCTGGTGAATCCTGCCTCTACCATTGCAAATCCAGCCTGCATGAAAAATACAAATGCTGCACCGATCAGGAACCAGATTCCAAATACCTGTGTGCCTACGGCATCCTGTATCGCCGATAATACTTCTTTCGTCATAATGTCTCCTCCTTCATCCTTCAGATGTCCGATAACGAAAAAGAGTGTGCACTTCCGTGGTCGACTCACGAAAATGTACACACCCTTGTGCTATCCTTTTATATAAAAGAAAAAGCGCCTCGAAATGATTCTTTCGAAGCGCCCTTGCTTTTATGTCCCGTAGTTTAACGCTGTGAACTTTTTTTGTCAAGGAAATTTCTGACATTTTTCTGACGTCACACACAATTTCGTTTAATTATCACAACAGGATCTTATTTTTCTTATATTTTTTCTACATTATTCCAGACCAAGAATTTCTCCAAGTACTTCTATAATAATTTCATTGGTGCAGGATTTTACAAATCCCATCATATGTAATGAGATCTCATCCTGCTTCTGAGCTTCCGTCAGTTCCGGATTTCTGTTCGTTTCATTAATAAGCTGTACCAGATGTGGTGTCAGCTCCTCGTAGGTCTCTAATGTTGTCTGGGTAACCAGATTTCTTAATTCTTCTTTCTTTGTAGGTACCATTCTTTTCTCCTATCTGAGTTTCATCTTGAAATCACGTTCTGCTTCACGTCTCTGATCCTTTTTGGCGATATCCTGACGTTTATCATATAATTTCTTACCTTTTGCCAGACCAATCTCCACCTTTACAAGGCTGCCTTTGAAATATACTTTCAATGGAACGATTGCCATTCCCTTTTCCTTCGTTTTACCGATCAGTTTATTGATCTCTGATTTATGAAGGAGTAATTTTCTGACTCTGAGTGGGTCTTTATTAAAGATATTTCCCTTTTCATATGGACTGATATGCATACCGTAGATAAAGACTTCTCCATTTTCAATACGGATAAAGGATTCTTTGATACTGCATTTTCCCATACGGAGTGACTTTACTTCTGTTCCGTGCAGAGCAATTCCTGTCTCGATCTTATCCAGGATAAAATAATCATAATATGCCTTTTTATTATTTGCTACCATCTTGTCATTACTCTTCGCCATCTCCGGCACCTCCCTGATTCACAATCTTAAAATCAATCGTACGCATCAGACGATCTGCATCCAGCACCTGTACTCTTAAGGCTTCTCCCAGTTTGTACACTTTCCGTGTATGCATTCCTATCATCTCATAACGTTCTTCATTGTATTCATAATGATCATCGGTCATGTTTGTTACATGGACCAGACCTTCTATCGTATTCGGAAGCTCTACATACATACCCCATTTAGTAATTCCAGAGATCACACCGTCGAATTCCTCTCCGATATGTGCCTGCATGTATTCCACCTTCTTAAGTTTGATTGTCTCTCGTTCTGCCTCATCCGCGCGACGTTCCATCTCACTGGAACGCTTTGCAACTTCCGGAAGGATCGACTGGTAGTGTTCAATCTTACTTTCATTCATTCTTCCCCGCAGGTTATCCTTAATGATCCGATGGATCTGAAGATCCGGATATCTTCGGATCGGAGAAGTAAAATGCGTATAATAATTCGCCGCCAGTCCAAAATGTCCGTCATTCTCTGCCGTATACTTCGCCTGTTTCATCGAACGAAGTGCCAGACGGCTGATCATTGCCTCTTCCGGTGTATCTTCCACTTTCGTTAGCAACTTTTGTATTTCTTTTGGTCTAATTTCATTAACTCCAATATGCATTGAATACCCGAAATTATTGATAAATGTTGCCAGTGTACGGATCTTTTCTTCATCTGGTGCTTCGTGGGTACGGTATACAAACGGAAGCTCCTGCCAGTAGTAATCTTCTGCAACCGTCTCATTTGCCAAAAGCATGAAATCCTCGATAATCTTCGTTGCAACATTTCTGTCATATGGTTTAATATCGATCGGCTTTCCATTCTCATCCAGGATCATCTTCGTCTCTGGGAAATCAAAATCAATGGAACCGCGTTTCTTCCTTCGGGCTCTTAAAATACCCGAAAGCTCCTGCATCCGTTCGAACATCGGAACCAGTTCTTTGTATTCTAAGATCTCCGCTTCATCATGATCCGTCAGAATCTTCTTTACGCTGGTATAGGACATTCTGCGATCCACATGAATTACTGTCTCAGCGATCTCATGTGCGATCACATCACCTGACGGATCCACTGTCATGATGCAGCTGAGTGCAAGTCTGTCCTCTCCTGCATTGAGTGAACACATTCCATTCGAAAGTGTATGTGGAAGCATCGGGATCACACGGTCTACCAGATATACACTTGTCCCCCTTTCCAGTGCCTCTCTATCAAGTGCACTGTTCTCCTGCACATAATTCGTCACATCTGCAATATGCACGCCCAGAATATAATTTTCTCCCTCTTTTACAAGGGATACCGCATCATCCAGATCCTTTGCATCTTCTCCGTCAATCGTGACCATCTGCCAGTCACGCAGATCCTTTCTTCCATTCATGTCAGCTTCGCTGACCGGTTTTGCAACACGCTCTGCCTGTCTTAATACTTTATCCGGAAATTCTACCGGGAGGTCATACCCTTTTACGATCGACATGATATCTGTTCCCGGATCATTCAGATGACCGATGATCTCCACGATCTTTCCTTCCGGTTTCTTTCCGTTCTCTCCATAAGAGGTCAGCTCCACTACAACTTTGTGTCCATCCACTGCCCCTCTTGATTTTTCAATCGGTACAAATATGTCCTGATCCAGTCTCTGGTTATCCGGAATCACGAATCCAAACTTCTTTCCCGGCTTCATGCGGTAAAGTCCGACTACTTTTGAAAGCCCCCGCTCCAGAATCTTCACGATCTTTCCTTCACGGCTTCTTCCTTCCGGTTCTTTTGTAAGTACGATCTCAACATGATCTCCATCAAATGCACCACAGGTATCATCCGCACCGATGAATACATCCTCTGAATCTCCTTCGTCCAGCACTACAAAGCCAAATCCCTTAAGACTTGCCCGGAACACACCGGTCAGACGCTTTGCATGTCCCTTGCAGTATTTTCCTCTCTTGGAAAGATATATCTTTCCTTCCTGCTCCAACGCTTCCAGGATCTGTCTTAACTCATCTCTGTCTTCTTTTGCCACGCGAAGAAGCATTGCCAGTTCCTTGAATTTCATCGGTGTATATAAATCATCACAGATCAGATCATAGACAACTTTTTTTCTTTTATCAAATTTCTTACTCATATCTCTATGCTCCCCTGCATATTCTGTGTTCCAAAAAGGGACACTCCCATACAGGAGTGTCCCTTTCATCTTCTAAAAATATGCTCTATCCTATGCAAATACTTTTAAATTCAACACTGCTGCCAGTACAATAAACAGAATCGCAAGGAATTTTGTCGACTTCACCAGTGCACCTTCCATAGAACGGCCCTTGTTCTGTCCCCAGTAAGTATCAGCGATACCACTAATGGCACCAAGCCCTGCTGACTTACCTTCCTGCATCAGTACGATAACTGTTAAAGCGATACAGTCTATTGCAAATATTATCATTAATACAATCTTCAAAATGTCCACTATTCACACCTCCTGCGGATAAACCAAATATATTCTATCACAGGATGGCCGATAAGGCAAGCTAATCTCATTCAAAATCTTATCTCAGGCAGCATTAAATCTGTACATTTTCTATTTTTTCTTCAAATGGGTTCTGATATACAGCCACATCCCCCAATCTTTCCTCTATCCGTAATAATTGATTATACTTTTCCACCCGTTCCGACCGGCATGGGGCTCCTGTTTTTATCTGCCCTGCATCTGCCGCCACTGCAATATCTGCAATGAAAGAATCGGCAGTCTCTCCCGAACGGTGTGAGATTACCGTCTTATATCCGGCATTCTGCGCCATCTTTACTGCTTCAAAGCTCTCCGTCAGTGTCCCGATCTGATTCACTTTGATCAGTATCGCATTCGCCGCTTTTCTTCTGATCCCTTTGGCAAGTCTTCTGGTATTCGTCACAAACAAATCGTCTCCTACCAGCTGCACCCGCTCTCCGAGCCTGTCCGTCAGCGTCTTCCAGCCTTCCCAGTCATCTTCATCCAATGGATCTTCAATGGATACAATCGGATATTTTTCTATAATATCTTCGTAATAATCGATCAGTTCCTCTGCCGAACGGACGATCTTATATCCTTTTTTCTTTGCCTCACCGTCGAATACGTATTTTTTAAAATTCTTATCATATAACTCGGATGCTGCTACGTCCAATGCGATAGCTACCTCTTCTCCCGGCCGGTATCCGGCCTTTTCCACCGCTTTTACCATCAGACGCAGGACCTCATCTGCATTGTGAAGATCCGGTGCAAATCCTCCTTCGTCTCCTACTGCAGTACTGTATTCCAGCGTTTTCAAAACTCTCTTCAGTTCATGATATACTTCCGCACACATCTGAAGTCCGGTCTTAAAATCTTTTGCCCCTACCGGCATGATCATAAATTCCTGAATATCAATCGTATTATCTGCATGTCTTCCGCCATTCATGATATTCATCATCGGAACCGGAAGTTTTTTCACATTTGTGCCGCCAAGATACGAATACAGCGGAAGTCCCAACGCCCCGGCCGCCGCTCTTGCAGCCGCCAGCGAGACTCCAAGCATGGCATTGGCACCAAGATTGGATTTGTTCTTTGTTCCGTCAAGCCTGATCATCGCCTGATCGATCGCTACCTGATCCAGTACATTCATGCCGATCACTTCCGGCGCAATCCTTGCATTGACATGATCTGCCGCCTGCTGCACGCCCAGGCCTCCATATCGTTCTTCTTTATCCCGTAATTCAACTGCTTCATATTTTCCGGTCGATGCACCGGACGGAACACTTGCTCTTCCGCAGAATTCATCTCCGGCAAGTACTTCCACTTCTATCGTCGGATTTCCTCTCGAATCAAGTATTTCTCTTGCGTATACATCCGTAATGGGTAAATACTTATACATTATTTCTATCCTCCTCTTTATAGAAGATAGTATGTTCCGATCCGAAGCAAAACATTCAGTTTTTAATCTGAATCACGCTATTTTGCATTATTATATATAAAAATTAATACAATTCTTTATAAATCTCTGCCATCTGCTGCCAGGTCAGTTTCACATAGCTTTGATTCAGAAGTCTCTGCTGTGTCTCTTCAACTGTCTTCGCAAAGCTCTCGATTTCTTCTTCCTTCATTCCATATTCATGTAACGGTTTTCTTGCAATGATCTGATCCAGAAGTTTCTCAATCTTGGTATATACTTCATCTGATTTGCACTTTAAAATATTGCTTAAGAAATTATTTAATTTCTTTATTCTGCCATTTGGATCTAATTCCTGATATTTTGCGAATACAGCTGTCAGGAACTGATAGTTCGCTTCTCCATGTGTGACATGATACACGCCACTCAGAGGATAAGACATGGCGTGCACCGCTCCTGTTCCTGCATTGCCGAATGCAATACCGGCAAGATTGCTTGCTGTCAGGAAATCATCCAGCAGATTCATTCTGTATTCTTCCCCATGTTCAGCAATCTTCTGGAATCCTTCAATGATCATCTCCATTGCCTTCATACTGAACATCTGTGTATATAAAGTTGCTTTCGGCGATACATAGGATTCAATCGCATGAATGAACGCATCAATCGCACTTGTTGCAAAAAATGAATACGGAAGACCGGTCAGAAGCTCCGGAATCAGCACTGCACGATCTGCATAGATCTCATCGACAGCAAGTCCCATCTTTGTATGTAACTTCGTAAACTCTGCAATTGATACATTGGAAACTTCCGAACCGGCACCACAAGTCGTCGGCACTGCGATCAGAGTCTTCTCTCTTTTAAGCGGTACCTTCCTGCCAAAGATCTCTTCGGCGGTGTAATTTCCTGCAAGCACCAGGATCTTCGCCATATCGATAACAGCTCCTCCTCCGATTGCAATAATTCTGTCACAATCCGTCTTACGGAAATCTGCCAGCAATGCATCGATCATCACATCTGTAGGCTCGCCTTTTCCATATTTACTTTTAAATTCCACATGTGCTTCCAGCCCAAGTGGTGCAAAATATGTCTCATATGTACTTTTACTTGCAAGAATAAAATCATTCTTACCTATATTATATTCTTCTGCGAAATCTTTTGCGTGTTCAAATTTCTGTACTTCTGCCTTCTGCCAAAAAAGTTTCATTTTTTCTTATCCTCCCGGTCATTTTTCTGAATATTTTGTCTCTTAATAATATACCACCAATCCGTTGACTTTTCTATACGTGAGCGTTACAATCATTGAGGATATGAAAGATTTCTTTCATATCCAAATAATTACAAAAGGAAAACTGGGGAATTTTTCAAATGAAAGAACATTTAAAAAACTTTGCACTACTCACTGGCAGTACACTGATCATGGCAGTGGGTATCTACTTTTTCAAGTTCGCCAACAACTTCACGTTTGGCGGTATCACCGGTTTTGCGGTACTCGTTGCCAAGTTCACTCCTCTTTCGGCCAGTGATTTTTCCTTCATTGCGAATATGCTCCTTCTGATCATAGGGCTTTTCGTTCTCGGGAAAAAATTTGCTGCACAGACTGCATATAGTAGTATCCTACTTTCTGTCACGCTGTCCGGACTGGAACGTATCTATCCAATGAGCCACCCGCTTACCAACGAACCATTGCTGGAACTGATCTTCGCGATTGTACTTCCTGCCATCGGTTCGGCCATTCTGTTCAATATCGGAGCATCCAGCGGGGGCACGGATGTTATTGCCATGATATTGAAGAAATACACCAGCGTTGACATCGGAAAAGGCTTGCTTGCTTCCGATATCTTATTCACAATCGCCGGTTTCTTCGTATTTGACATTAAGACGGGTCTTTATTCACTGCTCGGTCTTACGATGCGTTCGACACTGATCGACAGTCTGATTGAAAGTCTGAACCGCTCGAAGTATTTCCACGTGGTATGTAGCGAGCCGGAACCAATCTGTGAATTTATCAAAAATGACCTGAAACGAGGTGCAACAATCGTACTCGCACAGGGTGCCTTCACAGGCGATGACAAATATATCATCCTGACTGTACTTAGTCCAAATGAAGCAATCAAGCTTCGTAATTTCATAAAAGCTCATACAACTGGTGCATTCTTACTGATATCCAATACCAGCGAGATTATAGGAAAAGGGTTCCACTCTGTGTAGTGAAACCCTTTATTTTTTCTCCGTATTCTCAATGTCCAACAGATTCAGGATTGAATGTGACATCATATACTGATAAAATTCCATTGCATCTCCCGCCGAAATATTTTTGCTTTCCCGGATAAGCCAGTATTTCAGTCCATTCACCAATGATATTGCATGAAATTCCAGAAATACCTTTTCGTCGACGTGTGGCATATTTCTTAAGTGTTTTAACGGATGATGCTTTACCAGAATTTCTTCCATATGGAAAACCTGTCCATACAGCATCTCCTCAAAGGAATTCTGCCCTGTTACTTCAAATACCTTTTCGTAATAAGTCTTGTCTTCTCCAAATCTCTGGAACAAAAGCTGCAGAGACTCCATTACATGTTCTTGCTCCATAAGTTCTGAGACTTCTTTAAATACGTCTTCCCACAGAAGCCATTCCATCACTTCGTATTTGTCCTGAAAATAATTATAGAACGTCGGACGTATCACCCCTGCTGCATCTGTGATTATCTTGATCGTCAGTTTTTCAAATCCTTTTTTCGCCACCAGTTCTTTAAATTTTTCTCCCAATAGTGCTTTTGTTAATTCACTTTTGCGCTCCATCTCATCACCTTAATTTTTCTCAGATAACTTGTAGTAAATATTATACCCCTGCTATCCGGAAAAATCTACCGTCAAATTGCTCCATTTTTTACATATAATAATGGAGAATTACGTCGAAACTGGCAAGTAAAAGGAGTGCTCCACCGACCCAGTATGCACGTCTGTTTTCTTTCAGTCCCAGTCTGTATCCTGCAAATATACCGATTACCGCTTCCAGAACCGTTACCGGGAATAACACCAATGACTCTTCGATCATGGCTGTATCCAGGAATCCAAGTCCCATTCCGACAAAGAATGCATCGACACTCGTTACCAGTGCAAGAAGCGTTGTTTTCCTCCATTCGATCTCATCTTTTCTGCGTTCCAACACCTTCTTTTTACGGATTCCTTTGAGGATCATATAGATGCCAAGTGCCGCAAAGATCAGCACTGTCAGACCTTCCCATCTGTCAGCCGCCGTCTTCGTTCTGGTAATAGACAGTAACGGCAGCAATGTGATCAGGTTTCCAAGTACCAGTACCCCAAGCTGGATACCGCCAAACAGAACGCTTAAGAGGACCAGATTCTTCCATCTGATCTTTGAAAATCCAGCTCCCATATAGGCCACCGCCACAAATACATCGATCGATAATCCAACGGATACGATCAACAGTTCCATCGTTGACAATTGCATCGCCTTCTTTCTTTTCTCCTATTTTAGCCTATTTAGAATCGTTTTTGAAGAAACAAATGCTATATAGATACCGAAATCGTACTACATTTTCCTCTATTTGTATAAAAACCAAATATACTCGATATATAAATATGATATATAGTAACTCCCGTAACTCTTTTATTCCTGAATACTTTGGTATCTAAAAAACGAGAAAGCTACGCTCTTACGTAACCTTCCCGCTTTCTGCGACATATATAGTATCAACTTTAGGATGTGTCTCTTATATTATATCCCGATTAGTGATGGAATAAACGGATTCCGGTAAATGACATCACCATATCATATTTATTACATGTTGCAATTACATTGTCATCACGTACGGATCCACCCGGCTGTGCAATGTATTTTACACCACTCTTATGCGCACGCTCGATATTATCCCCAAATGGGAAGAATGCATCTGATCCAAGTGCAACATCGGTCAGCTTGTCCAGCCATTCTCTCTTGGCTTCTCTTGTGAATACTTCCGGTTTCTCTTTGAAGATTGCCGGCCATGCATCGTCTGCAAGCACGTCCATGTAATCGTCTCCCATATAGAGATCGATCGCATTGTCTCTGTCTGCACGTCTGATTCCATCCACGAATGGAAGATTCATAACCTGCGGTGACTGTCTGAGCCACCAGTTATCTGCTTTGCCTCCTGCAAGACGTGTACAATGGATTCTGGACTGCTGTCCTGCACCGATACCGATTGCCTGTCCGTCTTTTACGAAACATACAGAGTTGGACTGTGTATATTTTAATGTAATCATAGAGATTGCCAGATCAATCTTAGCCTGCTCTGTCAGTTCTTTGTTCTCTGTCACGATATTTGAGAAGAAATCATCGTCAATCTTTAATTCATTTCTTCCCTGCTCAAATGTAACACCGAATACCTGCTTGTGTTCGATTGGAGCCGGTACATAATCCGGATCGATCTGGATTACATTGTAGTTTCCTTTTTTCTTTGCTTTTAAGATTTCCAGCGCTTCCGGTTCATATCCAGGAGCGATCACACCATCGGATACTTCACGTTTGATCAGTTTAGCAGTATCCACGTCACATACATCAGACAGAGAAATAAAATCTCCGAAAGAAGACATACGGTCTGCGCCTCTTGCTCTTGCGTATGCAGATGCAAGCGGAGATAATTCTCCGAGATCATCTACCCAGTAGATCTTTGCAAGCGTATCACTCAGTGGAAGTCCGACTGCGGCACCTGCAGGAGATACATGCTTGAATGATGTAGCTGCCGGAAGTCCGGTTGCTTTCTTTAACTCACTTACAAGCTGCCATCCGTTAAATGCATCCAGGAAATTGATATATCCCGGTCTTCCATTCAGAACCTTGATCGGCAGTTCACTTCCGTCTTCCATATAGATTCTGGAAGGTTTCTGGTTCGGATTACATCCATATTTCAGTTCTAATTCGTTCATATCTATTCTCCTTATCGATTCCTCTTACTGGTTCTTATTGATAATCTTTGTCTCATATGTACCTGTCGCGATATCAATATAGCGTACGAATAATGATACTTTGTTGTCCGCATTCAGGCTGTTCCATAAGCTGTCGGCAAATGCATCCATATCATCCGGAATTGCGATCAGTTTTGGTTCTCCTTCAAAGCTCGGAAGCGGATTGCCGTCACATTTGTATGTATGGATGAAATGTCCTTCTCCTGCTGCAGGATTCTCATATGCAAATGTATAACGGTTGCAGCTTTCCGGATTGCCGTTGTTGCTCTTTAGGATTGACATTGCGTAATTAAATGTTCCATTTTCAATATGCATAACACCAGAAATTCTAGGTGTGTAGTTCGGTCCGTCTGGTTCGAATTCACGGCTTCTGAGTGACTGTTCAAATGTAAGCTGCTTGTCCATGCCCTCGTAGATGGTATCTGTCTGATCTCCGTTGGTTACGATCGTCTTGTTGCCAAGTACTCGTACCGGTGCATAAATGATCAGGCTTGGATCAGTCAGTTTGGATGGATCAAATGCCTGTGTGCGGATGCCTTCCCCTTCTTCTACAAACACACGGTTACGGCTGTTCTCACTTCTTCCCATAATAAAGTAAGCAGTTACAGCTTTGGTCCCATCTGCACTCTTTCCTATAATAATGCCACGTCCCGGGTAAGAATTGCCCTGCAGTTCCTTCTCGATTGATAACATTTCCATGAATACATCTCCTTTTCCTATGTGGTTTTGAACGTTTCTATCCTTATTATATATAAAACCTTCTTATTTTTCCACCCCTTTTTATAAGTATAATTAAAAAAGTTCGTTTTTTTATAAGTACAATTTACAATTTGAAGCACAAAAGCGAACTATGTTATAATTCGGAGAACAAGATTTATTTTATGAAAAGGGGGATTTCTCATGAAACATCTACATGTACTCGCACTGCCTTGTCTTATGGCCGCTCTTCTGCTTTCCGGCTGCAGCCAGATTTGAATCCGGCACTTATTACTCCATTGATGAAGCCTCCCGTGCACTGGTAGAAAAGCTTGAACATTACGCAGCTTCCCTGGTCTATGGAGACGAGACAACAACAGATATTTCCTTAAACGGACATACGCTATCAGATTCCGGTAATGAAGATTCCAACTGCAAAAATTAGGAACTATCATTTGCCCAATGCCTGAATAAACGCTGATTCTTTTTGCATGACAATTGCCAAAATACGACAATATACGATTAATGTCGCATTTGCTTGAATCTGAAAATCAAAAGTTTTAAGATAAGGTAACTGCAAAGAGAATATAATGCAGTAAAATGAGGAGGTAACACTATGAATGTTGTAGACACAGTAAAAAACGCCGCCTTTGCTTCCGCTATTCAGGCAGCACTTAACTACATGGATAAGGATCCTGAAACTAATATTCCAAAGGTTATGAGTATCGTTGACAAGGCTGCACCAGAAGGCTGGTATGAAAGTCAGCGTAATGCGATCCGTCAGGGTATCGCCGAAAAAGGTAATTGGTATCAGCTTGCACAGAAAGTATGGGAGCTGGATCCAGGTGTACGAAAAACTTTCTTTACAAACTTTATTGTTAACGCTTCTTTGAAGGGTTCTGCTCTTCAGAAGGAAACCGAGGAAAAAGAAGACTGTAATGTTCCTTGGGCGATTTTATTAGATCCGACTTCAGCCTGTAACCTGCACTGTACCGGATGCTGGGCTGCAGAATACGGACATAAACTGAATCTTTCTCTCGAAACGATCGATGACATCGTAACACAGGGAAAGAAACTTGGTACATATATGTATATCTATACCGGTGGGGAACCAATGGTACGTAAGAAAGATATCATCACAATCTGCGAACGTCATCCTGACTGTGAATTCTTATCTTTCACAAATGGTACACTGATCGATGAAGAATTCTGTCAGGAAATGTTAAGAGTTAAGAACTTTGTTCCTGCAATCAGTCTGGAAGGATTTGAAACTGCCAATGACGGACGCCGTGGTCCTGGTGTATTTGATAAAGTAAAACATGCTATGCAGTTATTAAAAGAACACAACCTTCCATTTGGTATCTCAACCTGTTATACAAGTATGAACTACAAAGATATCACAAGTGAAGAATTCTACGATATGATCATCGAAGCCGGTGCTTTATTCATCTGGTTCTTCCACTATATGCCAGTTGGAAATGACGCCGCTCCGGAACTTATGCCAAATCCAGAGCAGAGAAAAGCTGTATACGAACGTATCCGTGCTTTCAGAAGCTCCAAACCAATCTTCAGTCTGGACTTCCAGAATGATGCGGAATACATCGGCGGATGTATCGCGGGCGGACGTTACTACCTGCACATCAATGCAGCCGGAGATGTGGATCCTTGTGTATTCATCCATTATTCGAATGCCAATATCCATGAAGTCAGTCTTCTGGATGCATTAAAGAGTCCAATCTTCCAGGCATACCGAAAAGGACAGCCATTCAATGACAACATGCTGCGCCCATGTCCAATGCTTGAGAATCCGGAATGCTTACCAAAGATGGTAAAAGAGACTGGTGCTCACTCTACCGATCCACAGTCACCGGAAGATGTACAGCATCTTTGCGATAAATGTAAGCCTTACGCTGAGGCCTGGACGAAGATGGCTGATAAGCTTTGGGAGGAGAGACAGGCAGCGAAGAAGTAATTTTCTATTTAATGCATCATGGCGGCTGTCACCGACCGGAATAAAACTACAAGG
>OLQY01000466.1_pt1 | contig 48376 bp, 44 predicted proteins | sample 1672851 | NCBI WGS metagenome assembly OLQY01 (sample SAMEA3136730, study PRJEB25190) | human gut metagenome
AATCTGACGCTATTCATGTTAGGTCATCAACTTTTTAGTTGAATTTAGCGTAAAATATTAAGACTTTTAAAAAAAGATCATCCGATTTTAAACCAACGGCTGTTGTTGCGTAACACAATGAATCATTCCCCCATTTTTATACAATGCCCGCACATCAATAGGAACGATGGTTTTATCCGGAAACAATTCTTTCATTATATGTACCGCAACTTCATCATTTGGATCTTCATACACCGGCAACAATACACTTTGATTACCTACATAATAGTTCAAATACGAGCCTTTATAGTCCAGTCCTCTGACATTATTTTTTGTCAGAGGAATCTCAATGATCTGATAGGGATTTCCATTGGCATTGGTTGCGGAATGTAATAGGTCATAATCCTTTTCACTGATTCCCTCAAATAAATCATAGAAGTAATCTTCTGGTACTGTTAGAATCGTATCTTTGTCTAAAAAGCACGCAAAGCCATCAATATGCGCATCAGTAATGTCCTCATCCAAAACACCATTCAGCCATATAAATCGTTTGACGCCCAGATATTTTTTTAATAAATCTTCCACTTGCGTTTGTGTTAAAGAGGCATTTCGATTGTTGCTGACGACAGAACTTTTCGTTGCCATCAGTGTTCCATCCGCGCTGATCTCCATTGATCCGCCTTCCATAACCAAATATGAGACATCGATGATGGGGAAGTTTTTTTTGTTTAGATACCGATTGTGGAATTTGATTATCCTTTGTATAGGGCATCTTTTTACCCCATCCATCAAAGGCAAAATTCATAATGGCTAATTGTCCTTTTTCATCTTTGACAAAAATAGGTCCTGTATCTCGAATCCAGACATCATCACTAGGTGCAATCACAAAATCAAAAAAATTAAGATACCAACTCTTTTTTTCTTCATTATACGCTCCTTGATCATAACAAAAAAACAGAGGAAATATCTAGGTACCCTCTGTTTTATAAAATGTAGTATGAAAAGGAAAGTGTCAATAAAGATACTGCCTCTTATTTTTTGATAACCATTTTCAAGATACGAAGGATTTGAATGCATAAGAAGGAACCCAATGCACAAAGTAGGATCCATCCAATATGAGACATCGTCAAATCTTGCGCAATCGTAAACAAACCATGCAGGCCGGGAACCAGTAAAATCAACAACAATAAGCCGGCACCTACCACAAAAGCCAAACAACTATAAATATTGATAGAAAGCTTATATAAAGGCAATGCGGAACGACTGGAGAATCCATGGAACAAACGAGATAAACACAAAGTCGCAAATGCCATGGTACTGGCCAGCGCCGGGCTGACTTCATTTCCTAAATAGTAGGCAGTCATCACAAAGACAAAGATGATCAAACCTTCGGTACCAATCTGGATCAAAGTTTTTGAATTCAGGATGGAATCATCGCTCTTTCTAGGTTTTTGTTTTAAAATATCATCTGAGCCTTTTTCCATACCAATCGCAATGGCCGGTAAAGAGTCTGTAATCAAGTTAATAAACAATAAATGCACAGCCGTAAATGGTGTTGGCAAGAACAATACAGATGTATAAACAACCGCCAAGATGGCAGAGAAGTTTCCTGACAATAAATACGTAATGGCATTTTTAATATTGGTATAGACATTGCGCCCGGTAATGACCGCTTTTACGATCGTAGAGAAGTTATCATCCATTAAGATCATACTGGCCGCATCCTTGGAAACCTCTGTTCCGGTAATTCCCATGGCAACACCAATATCGCTTTGTTTCAGTGCCGGGGCATCATTAACACCATCTCCGGTCATGGCTACGATTTCATTTCGTTTCTGCCATGCCTTAACGATACGAATCTTGTGTTCCGGTGCCACACGAGCATAAACGGAAACTTTTGGTAAGATCGCATCCAGCTCATCTTCACTCATTTTTTCTAATTGCGAACCTTCTAAGACCACATCACCCTCGTTAAATATACCAATCTCTGTGGCAATGCTTTGAGCAGTGATCGCATGATCGCCTGTGATCATGATTGGTTTGATACCGGCAATACGACATTTTTCAACCGCATCTTTGCTTTCTTGACGAGGCGGATCCATCTGGGCCACCATACCTACAAAACAAAGGTCGCTTTCATCCGCAAAGTCAAGCGGCTTTGGTTCCATATTTTTATAGGCAAAACCTAAGACACGCAACCCTTTTTTGGCATAATATTCATTCTTTGACAGGATGACTTTCTTATCTTCATTTGTAATCGGACGTTTTTGATCATGGATCAAGATTTGCGTACATCGCTTTAACAGCTCATCCACAGCACCTTTGGTATAAAGGTGTGATTTTGAGTTAATGGACATCATCTTACGAGTCGAATCAAATGGAATCTCATCCATACGCTCGGTTTCTACTACATAATCGCCATCTTTTTTACCGTAATTGTCGAACAGCTCCAACAGAGCAATCTCCGTTGGATCCCCAATCTGTGCATCTTCTCGATAAATCGCATTGTTACATAATAGACATTCTTTCAATAAAACGTCATGACAATGATCACCGGCATCCAAAGCTTCCGGTGGAAAAGCTTCCTGATTGGCAAAGGCATCCATAACCTTCATTTTATTTTGTGTCAAGGTCCCTGTCTTATCGGAGCAGATGATAGAAACACATCCTAAGCTTTCCACGGCATTTAACTGTTTGATGATCGCATTTTCTTTAACCATCTTTTGTGTCGAAATCGAAAGCACGATGGTTACGATCGATCCTAACGCTTCTGGAATAGCCGCCACCGCCAAAGCCACCGCAATCAATAAAGCATCTAATATATTTTCATGCGCCAGAAAAACATTAATAGCTAAAATAATGGCACAGATCACGCAAATGCTGATGGTGAGTTTCACAGAGAATTCATCTAAGCTTTTCTGTAACGGTGTCTTGCGTTCCTGCGCATTTTCAATCATGCTGGCGATATGACCGATCTGCGTATCCATTCCAATAGAAGATACGACATATTTCCCGGTACCATTGGTAACCAATCCGCTAGAAAAAGCCATATTGGTCTGATCAGCCAAAGGCTGGTCTCCATTTAAAGACTCAGTCGTCTTTTCCTGTGGCAACGATTCACCGGTTAAAGCACTTTCATTGATCTGCAAATTTGCTGCCTCCAAGATACGACCATCACCTTCAATCACATCTCCGGCTTCTACACAGACAATATCACCAACAGTCAACTGATCACTGGATATTTCCTCCATTTGCCCATTGCGTAATACTTTGACATGGGGCGTGGAAAGCTTCTGTAAGCTATCCAATGATTTTCTGGCTTTCAAGGTCTGAATCGTTCCCAGAATCGCATTGATCGTAATGACCACCAAAATAACGGCCGTACTGACATATTCGCCGGAAAAGGCAGAAATCAAAGCCGCACAGATCAATACGATAACTAGAAGATCTTTATATTGTTCTAAAAAGATGACAACAGGACTTTTCGGTTTGCTTTGATTCATTTGGTTTAATCCGTATTGTTCCTGTCGTTTTTTTACTTCTTCATTGGAAAGTCCTTCCATCGAAGTGGATAATTGTTCAAGAACTTCCTCTTGTGTCTGATTGTAGATTGACATAAATTTCTCCTTTACAAAAAAATAGACAAGATCCATTAAGGACCTTGCGTCCTTAATGAGTCTTGTCTTTAAGATTGTCCAGAATTTACATTCGGGTATGTTGAACAATCAAGCAATGCTAGACTACTCCCTCATTGCAGATATTGTACATAATCTGTCTGTAAATTTCAAACATTTTTTACTCAATTACAAGATGTTGTATTCCGTTTTCTCTGGCAATGTTGTAAAAAGATTCCATGACTTCCTTAGTATAAAGTTTTGGATTATCTTCAAAACAATAATCCATATCCAAATACGCATACTTTGATTGAGCTAAAGGATTATAGTTTAAAATCTCATAATGAACATCGGGATATATCGATACCAGAAACGAAACAATCGCCGCAATGTTTTCTTTTGTTGCCGTCATCGTTGGAATCAACGGGGTACGAATGATCACGTGTTCCTTTTTATCCGATTGGAGTAAAAATCGTATATTGTCTAAAATCAATGTATTCTTTACCCCTGTATATTTTTGATGAAGTGCTGTATCAAATACTTTACAGTCTGCATAAATCTGATCCAGATAGGGCAATGCCTGTTTGACCCAATGTAAATCCGTAAAAAGACTGGTTTCGATGGCTGTATGAATTCCTTCTTCATGACAAGCCTTTAAAAGCGCCACTAAGCCTTCCGGTTGTAGAAACGGTTCTCCACCGGATATGGTCACACCACCTTCTCGTTTAAAGAAGGCTTCATCTTTTTTGATTTCTGTCACAAGTTGCTCGATCGTATAGTCCTTTGAATCAAACTGCAATGCACGTGTCGGACAAGCATCTACAATGGCGTTCCAATCCTCTTTTTTTTCGCGATGCAGACAAATTTTTCCGTCTTTGACTTCAATCCCCTGCTTCTTGCTGGCATTTAGACAACTCAAGCAGTGAATACACTTATTTTCCATATATAAAACCTGGGCTGTTGGTAAAAGTCCTTCCGGATTCTGGCACCATTTACAACGCAAAGGACAGCCTTTTAAAAATACTGTTGTTCGTATGCCAATGCCATCATGTGTGGAAAAACGTTTAATATCAAAGACACGAAGCTTAGATGTTGTCATAGGATGTCCTTGCGATGATCTCATTTTGCAGATCACCGGCTAATTCGGTAAAGTAAGCTGTGTAGCCAGCCACACGCACTGTCAGTGAACTATATTGTTCCGGATGTTTTTGTGCTGCCAGTAAATCTTCTCTTCGAACCACATTGAACTGGATATGTGGGATTTCAAGGTCCACAAAGGTACGAAGGAAATTACAGAATTTCTGAATACCGCTTTCCGTCGCAAAGAATTCCGGTAAAAACTTCATATTCAACAAGCCGCCATTTGTCGTGCAATCATCTTTTAAACGAGATACTGATTTTAAAACAGCCGTCGGCCCTTTTAGATCACGACCATAGACCGCAGATAAACCACCATCGGCCAGAGGTGTCTGTGATAATCGTCCATCGGCGCTGGCTCCAACATTTTGCCCCATCGGAACATGAGCACTAACCGTATACATGCCGGAATGATAGATACCGCCACGATAATTGGTATAATTTCTAAGTGTATCTCTAAAGAACTGTGCCCATTTGGCCCCTAATTCATCGACCCATTCCACATCGTTACCGTATTTGGGAACACGGTTCAACAACATCTGTCGCATAACTTCATCATGTTCAAAATTTGTCTGTAATGCGTGTTCCAAAGCTTGTGGTTCAATTCGTTTTTCATCATAAACCATATGTTTAATGGCAGCTAAAGAGTCCGCTAAGTTAGCAACTTGAATCATTTGGATACCAGAAAGATTATAATGCGCGCCACCTTTTGTGACATCCAAACCTTTTTCCATACAATCATCGATCACACTGCTTAAAAAACCGGTTGGCAAAATATCAATATGGGCTTTTTCCACCTCTTCACAGCAAGGAATCATCTTATCGATAAAATACAACATCATCTGCTTAAAGGCTTCCTGCAACGCATCAAAGCTCTGATAAGTGCTTAAAGAACCCAGATCCGGTCCTAGCTGCTGTCCTGTCAGAAGACATTTTCCATGATTTAATGTAAGCTCTAACACTTTATTCATATTAAACATGGCCGCATCAGACCAGCCCAGATTATTTCCCTGCGTCGTCAATTCCACACAACCAACAATGGCATAATCCAAGGCATCTTTATGGGAAATTCCTAATTTTTCCAGTTCATTAACAATGGCCTTATCATTAAAGAACTGTGGCATACCACTGCCCTTGGATACAACCTTGACCGCATGACGAAGCAATTCTTCATTTGTATGTTCGTGAAGACGAACACTTAAATTCGGTTGTGGAAGGCCAAGCTCTTCCTGTGCCGTTAAAAATAGATGACTTAATTCATTACTGAAATCTTGTCCGTTTTCATCCACACCGCCAACAGCAATGTTAAAACCGATTGGAAAACCGGCGAAGTATTTTGCAGAGTTCTTATTGCGTAAATACACGATCTGGTTAAATTTCAACCATAAGCATTCAATAATCTCCAATACTTCTTTATCATTGATCAAAAGCTCTTCTTTATCTTTTTTATAATATGGATATAAAGTTTTATCCAAACGTCCCGGTGAAAAACTGGAGGCATTGCTTTCCATGTGCAGGATCACAAACAAAAACCACATCGATTGTACGGCTTCATGAAAAGTCCTGGCCGGACGTCTGGACAAGTTAGCACAAATTTCTGCCACTTTTTTCATGGTTGATGCATGTTGTGATGTCTTTGCCGCTTCTTTTAATAAAAGATCATGATAGCGCATCATAAAGTTTTGTACACCTTCCATAATCAATACAATAGAGCGATAAAAATCTTGTTTATCTGAAGTACAAGTTTCTAAATGATGTAACGCTTCATCCTTAAGTCCCTGCGGACCTTTTTCTAACCACTCGGCCACATTCGGACAAATATGACCCTGGGCATGATCTTTTTGATTGATCTTTACCACCTTACTGATGGCATCAATCTGATCTCCGGCACGTTTACGAAGAACATCTTCCAAGCTTTTTCCCTTCCAGTATGGAAGAATCTCTTTTCGGAAGGTTTCAATATCCTCCGGACGGACTTGAAAACGATCTTGTGGACGAGAATCGATTGTTTCTAATTCTTGATCGACCCAACTGATGCCACTTTCCGGAAAAACAACACCATAGCGAACCCCTTTAGTACGATTTCCTACGATCAATTCTTCCGGTTCTACACCGATTTCTAATTCATTTAACGCATTGTATAGTGCATACGCCCTCTTCATCTGAGCAGATTCACCTTCATGCTCCTTATATGTTCTTGTGATGATCAACGCCTGTTCGATACTAACATATCGAGGCTGTGAAAGCATTTTGTCCTTTAAAATTTGAATTCGATTTTCCATAGTGTGCCCTCCTAGTCTAAAACTTCGATTCCATATTTTTGACAAAGCTTACGATGAGCTTTCCCTAACGCATGATCGGTGATCAACCCGGTAAATTCTTCCACACGGGCATATTTATAATTTCCAATCTGACTGAATTTTTCATGATCGACAAGCATATAAGTCAGTTTTGATTGCTTCATGACCACATGCTTCGTCACTCCATCATTAGCCATATACGTATAAACAGCGTCTTCTTCCAAATCCAGTCCAACTACGCCCATAAACGCGATATCAAAATGAAAGTTTTCCAACATCTGATCAGCAAGACTACCGACAAAACCATCTTTACCAAAGTCAAATTCACCACCAATAAAGATGACATTACTGTTGGAATTGACCAAAATATTGATTACTTCCAATGAATTCGTCACTACAGTTATGGGAAGGTTCTTTTCGGCAATAATACGAGCCAGTTCAACGACCGTGGTGCTGATATCCAAAAAGACAACACTGCCATCCTCAATTTTCTGTACAGCTTTTTGTGCTATCGTTTTTTTCTGTTCCGTATTCAGCTTCTTTCGCTGTGCTGCCGTTTTCCGTTGTACATTTTCTTTAACCGGAATGGCACCACCATAAATTTTCTTACATTTGCCTTCTTTTTCCAGAACACTTAGATCTTTACGGATTAAATCTTCCGTGACCGAAAAACGCTCACTTAACTCTTTGACACGTACGCTTCCCTTACTGATCAGTTCTTCTACAATCAATTCTTGTCGTTCTTCTACAAACATCTGTATCACCGTAATCACTATAACACATCAATAATAAATAATAAAGAAAAATAATAAATAATAAACAAAAATAAGAACCTGTTTCCAGGTCCTTAATCATGTACGCTATCTTGTGTTGTTCTTATGATGGTGCCATCACTGCCATTGATCGTATAATCATATTCTGTCGATCCCTCTGTCACTTCAATCTCATAAAAGATTCCATTTGGTCCTACATCGCAATCCGCATCGGCAATCGTACCATTGGCATGATTAGATAACGCGATTTCCTGTGCCTTCTGCATTCCGATATCGATTGTATTATTTTGTGTATTGTTTTGTTCAGTGGATTGCGTCGATTGTTTTGGAAGTTGCTCTTTTTCAAATCCATTGATATCTCCAAAGCTTCCTACGGTAATTTCATAGCGAGCATCATCTGTAAGAATCGTAAACTCATACTCCGATAACAAGAATTTTTTTCGCTTTTTTCTTCGATGATTTCTGCATTTTCATCCGATACCCGATCTAATGCGATATCTCTTGCCTTTTCTAAATTGACCTGGAATCCAAAAAACAAAGAAACGCCAACAATCAAAACGACAACAACCAGAACAAGAATAAGGATAACTGATTTTTTCATAAAACCCTCCCTGTTATTTATATTCTATCAGAACTTATTCGATTGCTCTATGATTTTGCTCCTAAAACCAAAACTGCAGAATCAACTGAAAGAAAAATATAAAGATCCATATCACAAGCAATGAAAAACCTTCTTTATTACTCTTATATTTATGATACTCAATAGCTCTTATCATCACCAATAACAATAGAAACAAGATCAACAACGTATTAACAATATAAAAGGGAATCCAATGTGTTTTAACATTCACACAGACAAAAACCATTAAAGTAACAGTCAATATAACTTCTATAGTTTCTAAGTTGAATCGAAGTTTTCTTTTCATAATAAAACCCTTGCTTTCAACTTCATTATAAATCAAGTTGTATTTTTTTACACTTATATAAAAAAAACAGGATAGTATTGAATCCTGTTTCTATCTCATCTATGCAACGCAAAGCTTTACGTCTAAGTTTTTATTTTGTACCGAGGATTTCTGAAAACAACGAACGATCTGCATCAGCTGTTCAGAAACGGGCCTTTTCTGTACAATACGAATCTTTGTACAATCCTGGATCTTCACCAAAGCATTATATAGTGTTTCAAGACTTTCTTCGGGTTTATAATCCACCTGCAATAAGAGGAATATTTCTTCAAGAGGATGTTCCATCTCCTGAAAACGATCTAATAAAATATTAATTCTTCTCAAATGTATCACTCCTTTACTCTTTTATACTACGCAGAATGAAAAAAGTTGTCAAATTCATGTTAAATGTTTTCAAAATGTTTGTAAGCGATTACTTTGAAAAGAAACACCTTTATAACACAATTATTTAAATCAAATTTCAGTATTTTTTATTGCATCATGGTTTTACGCAAAATGTCAAAACAACTTAGTAGCCTTAATAGTAAAAATCTTTATATCCTACTGTTCACGACAGTCCATTGTTTTTCTATACCCTTTTTTAATTAAATTCTAAGTGTTGACTCTATTTTAATACATATGCATACTCCATATCTCTGTGTTACCCAAATCACAGGATTTACACATCTGCCCGCACTAAAAAGGAACCGGGTTAGCCGATTCCTCTGATCAAATATACGTGATCGTTATTTTGTTGAAGATCTTCAAATACTCTTTGAAGAGATAAAAGCTCATCGGGTATTGTATTGATCTGTCTTAACTCAATCACAATATCTTCTGAAATCTTCATCAGTTGTTCCTGTAAAGATGGAATATCATTAATTCCATCGTTTTCTAAGTTTAACTTGAGGGCAATATTACTACAAGCTTCTTCTAAATTTCTATAATCATCTAAAGTGATTCGAACTTTATTCAATTTCTTCATCTCCTTCAAATTGAGCGTTATATAAATTGTAATAGAATCCTTGTTTTTTCATAAGTTGATCATGGTTTCCGACTTCTACGATGTCTCCATGATCCATGACAAGAATCGCATCTGCGTTTTTGATCGTGGATAATCGATGGGCAATGACAAAACTGGTTCTGCCTTTCATTAATTCATCCATTCCCTTTTGAATCAAGATCTCTGTTCGCGTGTCCACACTGGAAGTCGCTTCATCTAAAATCAGAATAGATGGATCAGCCAAGAAAGCACGAGCAATCGTCAAAAGCTGTTTTTGTCCCTGGGAGATATTACTTGTATCATTTCCTAACATCGTCTGATACCCGTGTTCCAAGGTATGGATAAAATGATCCACATGGGCTAACTTACAAGCTTCGATCACTTGTTGATCAGAAGCTTTTTGTTTGCCAAAACGCAGGTTTTCCATAATTGTTCCTTCAAACAACCAAGCATCTTGTAAAACCATACCCACCTTGGATCGAAGATCGCTTCGTTTCATATCCTTGATATTTACACCATCAATATAAATGGCACCACTATTCAACTCATAAAAGCGCATCAATAATTTGACAATCGTTGTTTTTCCGGCACCGGTCGGTCCTACAATCGCAACGGTTTGTCCCGGTTTTACATACATGGAGAAATTATGGATAATCGTCTTTTCCGGTTCATATCCAAAAACCACATTTTCAAAAGAGACTTGTCCTTTAGTTGCATTCGCATAAACCGGTGTTGTTGAATCTGGAATCTGTTCTTCCTGATCCAAAAATTCAAAGACTCGTTCAGCAGCGGCTGCCGTTGACTGCAGTGTATTGATTGACTGTGAAATCTGGTTGATTGGCTGTGTAAAGTTACGCGTATAAGTGATAAAGGATTGTATATCCCCTAAAGCGATTTCCTGACGCATGGCCAAATAACCACCCAAAATACATACACCGACATAACCTAAATTCCCGATAAACTGTGTTAAAGGCATCATTAACCCCGATAAGAATTGGGATTTCCAGGCACTTTGATACAAAGCGTGGTTATATTGTTCAAAAGCCTGCATACTTTGTTTTTCACCGTTAAAAGCTTTTACAATGATGTGTGCCGAATACATTTCTTCAATATGGCCGTTGACAACACCTAATGATTTTTGTTGTTGTTTAAAATATGATTGTGATCGTTTTACCACAAACATGACCACGACAATGCTCAATGGTACAATCACCAGTGCTAATAAAGTCATCTTCCAGGATATCGACAACATCATCACCAAAAATCCGATAACTCGAACGAAATTGCTTAAAAGCGAAGATAAAGTTTGGTTCAAAGACTGTACCAGCGTATCGACATCATTTGTAAAACGAGACAGAATATCTCCATGGGCATGTGTATCAAAATAAGAAAGTGGAAGTCGATCAATCTTCTGATTCATTTCTTTACGTAACGAATAACCAATCTTGTTTGATACGCCTGACATCAAAAATCCCTGCACATATTCAAAAGCAGCACTTAAGGCATACACAGCGCAAAGTAAAGAGACAATCTCAAAGATCTTGTCAAAGTCAATACCACCGGTTCCCTGTACTTTCGCCATAAATCCATTTGCGATTTCAGTGATGATATTTCCCATGATCTTTGGACCGACAACACTGATCACAACGGAAATAACCGCCGTAATCAAACCAAGAATAAAACTAAATTTATAAGGAGCTAAAATGCGCACGATCTTTTTTAAAGAGCCTTTAAAATCTTTAGGTTTCTGTACGCTTGGTCCTTTTCCATGCATCGGGCTAGGCATTTTCAAGCTCCTTTCCATTCATTTGAGAAAGAACAATTTCCTGATAGACTGAACAAGTCTTCATCAGCTCTTCATGCGTTCCTTTTCCAACCATCTTTCCTTCATCTAATACGATGATCTGATTGGCATGAAGGATCGTAGACACACGCTGAGCCACAAGCAAAACCGTACTTTTGGTATCCTGAATCGATGTATGCAGCCGCTGACGAAGCTTGGCATCCGTCTTATAGTCCAATGCACTAAAAGAGTCATCGAAAATATAAATTTCAGGCTTACGAATCAGCGCTCTGGCAATAGAAAGGCGCTGTTTTTGACCACCGGATACGTTAGTCCCCTGCTGGGCGATCGGTTCTTTAATACCTTTCGGTTTTGTATCCACAAATTCTTTTGCCTGTGCAATGGCTAAAGCTTCATCAATTTCCAAAGAATCCGCATCCGGCTTCGCATATTTTAAATTGGATTCAATCGTACCCGCCAAGAGTACACCTTTTTGCGGTACATATCCAATACGATCCCGAAGATTAGATGCATTCACCTTGCGAATATCCACGCCATCCACACGAATCGATCCCGAACTGACATCATAAAAGCGAGGCACCAGATTCACCAGTGTGCTTTTTCCAGATCCTGTACTTCCGATAAAGGCGGTCACTTCACCTGGATGCGCTGTAAAACTGATATCTGTGAGTACATCTTCATCCGCCCCGGGATATCGAAACGAAACATGATCAAACTCCACTTCTCCACGCTTGGCTGTATCAAAGTTCATTGGCTGTTCCGGCTCTAATATCGTATTTTTGGTTTGCAGAACTTCATAAACACGCAGCGCACTGACATTGGCTCTGGGAATCATGATTGCAATCATCGTAATCATCAAAAAAGCCATGATGACCTGCATCGAATACTGCATGAAGGCCATGATGCTGCCGACCTGAATCATACCGTCATCTACCTGACCGGCACCAACCCATAAGATCAAAAGTGTCGTTCCGTTCATCAAAAACATCATCAAAGGCATCAACAAAGCCATAGCGCGTGTCGTAAACAAACTGACCTTGGTAATATCCAAATTGGCTTTATCAAACTTTTTCTGCTCCACCGATTCATTGTTGAAAGCACGAATAACAAGAATACCATCTAACAGCTCTTGTACCACACTATTGAGCTTGTCGGTATATTTCTGCATCTTTTTAAACTTAGGCATCACCACGGCAAACATAGCTCCGACAATGCTTAAGATCACAACCACACAAAGCGCAATGATCCATGTCATGCCCGCTTCACTTTGTAAGACATGAAGCAAGGCTCCAATACCAATGATTGGCGCATAGATCACGATACGAAGAATCATGATGATTGCCATTTGAATCTGTTGGATATCATTGGTCGTACGAGTGATCAAAGTACCGGTATTAAACGTTCCAAAGTTTTCATTGGAGAAATAGGTCACCTTTTTAAACACATCGTTTCGTAAGTGAAACGATACACCGGCGGCCACCCGACTGGCAAAATAGCCTACTAAGATTGCACAAATACCACTGGCCAACGCATAGGCCAACATGACAAGTCCGCTTTGAAGGATATAACTTTGTTGCAGTTGTGTCATATCCATACCTAAATTTTTGTATTCCGTAGATACAAACTGGGCACTCATCGTAGTAATTGTCGATTCACCTAAGCTTTTGATTTGCTCGTTAGCTTGTTCCTTAAACGTCTCTAACCCATTTTCCATCAAAAAAGGCGTCAGCTGTTCTTGCGATAGTCCTTCCTTTTGCATAGCCTGCATCACCATCGTAAATGTCATCTGCAGCTGTGTTAAATCCTGGTTTAGTTGATCTAAAGACTCTTTTGATAGATCGGTATCTAAAAAATAAACCGGTTCTTTTTCTAAAGCCGGAACTTCATCAATCTGTTTTGAAGTGGCATTTGTCGGTTCAACTAAAGTATAGGCATCTAAGATTTCTTCCTTAACATCCGCATCGGCCAAAAATAGATAGCCCTGCATCGTTTTCTCAGAAACTTTTTGATACACACCGGAAGTAATTCCCTGATTTTGAATTCCCACATTTACGATATTTTGCATCGTATCCGGTAAATTCAATTCACAATACGCCTGTCCAAACAACAAGATGACAATACAGAGAATGCTGCCAATAAATGGCTTAAAATATCTGAATAACTTACTCATTCGATTCCTTTCTTTCTCTTACACTCCACACGAATCTTCCTGCATTTTATCTTGTGCAAAATCAATCATCTTCTCAAGAATACGGTGAAAATTCTCACAGTCTTCCGGACCTAACATATCCAGAAATTCATTCAATCGAGCCTGATGACAATGCCATTTCTCTAACATTTTCTCTTTGATCTCATCCGTGATCTGAATATAGACTGTTCGGCGATCCACGGTAGAACGAACACGCTTTACCCATCCATTTTTTTCATAACCTGTAATGATTTGACTGGCGGCTGCCGGTGTCACTTTTAAGTTTTGTGCTAATTGTGACATAGTCACCTGATGGTGTTCGTTATCCGTATAAATATAGATCAAAATACTGAGATCTCTTGCCCGAAATCCCTTAATTGGCCCTCTGGACTTTCTTGTGAACTCCATCAAAGACAACATAGAAGAATTGATCAAATCGATCGTTTCTTGTTTTGACATACTAATCTCCTTTCATTAAGACTCTTAATCTTTTAGTATCTAAATATTATCATTTCATGAACTAATGTCAATATAAATTTTGCCATTCTGTCACTTTTCCTTACTCATCATTCAATGACATCATCGAATCGATTCATTGTAGAATCACTGTTATTTATGATTTTATACATTTTAATGTACTATTTTGACATTCCCTATGATTAGGTCTTCGACCAGAAATGAATTTTAATCAAAAGCAATCATAGAAAACAATTCAATACCAATAAATAGACGACTCTATAAGATTGTTTTAATAATCATTTAAAAAAATGCAATATATATACTATAATATACATAGATATTATCAAATCGATTTGATTATAGATTTCCATTATAAAAAAAGAAATCAATACACCTAGGATTTGCACTACGAACAAGAAAACAGGAGGTTATTATGAAACGCAAATCTTTAACAATTATACTTATGGTGCCATTTCTTTTATGCTCATTTCTACTATCGCAAATTTCTAGTACTTATGCATTAGAAAATGAGACGATTTCTGATCCTGAATATTCTGAACTACAATATGAAATAATAAAAGATGATGAAACGGAAAGAGTTGTTCATTATTTAGATAGCTCCTCTGAAGGTACAGTTACATTTGATAAAAAAACCAAAAAAATAGAAATTAAAGAAATTTCTAACGGAGTTGAAAATACAATTACATTCTACAATAAAACTAGAAAACCACGTTCCGTTTATTCCCCGTGGGGTTACTCAAAAAAAGGAAATTCATATACCTTAACTGCAGTTATTAATGGTAAAATAGTATCAAAAACAAGAACTCGGACTTCGAAGAACGCAGCAAATATCGATCGTTTTACCGATGCCATAGATGATATGGTCAGTACAGAGTGGAGCATAACATGGGCTTTAGGCATCAATGTGGTAGGATCATTACTCGCAGCCTTTGCCACAGGAGGACTTAGTATAGGTGGACTCATTGGTTCTTTAACTTCTATGGAAGTTCCAGGAGGGGTTATAGATAGTGCCAAACATCTAAATACTCTAACAGCCAGAGCGCGTAACGCGTACCATGCATTATGACAATATCAGAGGAAACATTTAACTTGATACTTCATATTCTATCCAAATCCATACAGTGTATTTTATGGATTTGGATATTCTTTGGTATCCTTAAGCAAAGCAAAAAATGGAAAAAATCAAAAAAAATTACAATATGGTGCTTTTGGGGACTTGCCATGCTCTGTCTTTTCCTTTCCATTTACTACCAATTTAAAGTTGATTTTTTCTAGCATATATACAAAAAAAGCTCCAGTTCGGAGCTTTTTTAACACTATCCAATTTTCTTTAAGATCTCTTCTAAGTTTGCCTGTGTCATATGCAGTTGATCTTCATAGGAAGCCAGTTTTACCTTTTCCTGATCGACTTTAGCCTGTGGTGCTTTAGATACAAAATTTGGATTGTTTAACATACCACTGGCTCGTTTGATTTCTTTTTGAAGTCTATCAATTTCCTTTTCCAGCTTTTCTTTTTCTTCGTTGTAGTCAACCAGATCCCCCATACGAACACGAAGTATCGCTTTTTCCAGAGTACGGCTTAAAATATCTTCATCTTCGATCGTTTCAAAGTTGACATGACACATACGGTCGATAATGCGTTTATAATCCTCCGAAAGATTGATCACACTTCCTTGTTCATCTACAATGGATATCGTAAGAGGATTGCTTGGTTTCATATTGTATTCCTGTTTGATCTCTCGAACTTTTACGATGATCGATAAAGCCAGATCGACAAATTCCTTTTCGTTTTCCTTAGAGTCAAATTCAATCTTATCTGGCCATGTTTCTACATTGATGCTTTCTTTATCATGTGGCAATGACTGATAAATTTCTTCCGTTACAAACGGCATGAAAGGATGTAGTAACTTACAGATATTTGTCAATACAGTAAGCAGTACAGCTTTTGTAGAAGCAACGATATTCTGATTTTCGCTGTATAAATTAGCTTTACTTAATTCAATATACCAGCTGCAGAAATCATCCCATACAAAACTATATAATTCATTGCCTACCATGGCAAATTCATAACGGTCCATATTCAACGTTACATGATCAATGACCGTATTCATTCTGGACAGGATCCATTGATCCACCGCACTCAAGCTCTGAGGGTCTAATACCGGCTTTTCATCCTGCAGCTGCATCTGTACAAAACGAGCCGCATTCCAAATTTTGTTGATGAAATTCCAGGCGGCATCCATCTTCTTATCATCAAAACGAAGATCCAAGCCCGGTGTCGAATTGGTCGTCAAGAAGAAACGCAGGGCATCGGCACCTTTTTCCTGAATGACATCCATTGGATCAATACCATTTCCCAAAGATTTAGACATTTTACGTCCCTGTGCATCACGTACCAAGCCATGGATCAATACATCTTTAAACGGGCGATTCTTCATACAGTAACGAGTTTGGAACGCCATACGAGCTACCCAGAAGAAGATAATATCGTATCCGGTAACCAGACAATCATTAGGGAAATAGCGTTTTAAATCTTCGGTGGTTTCCGGCCATCCTAATGTGGAGAACGGCCACAGTGCGCTGGAGAACCAAGTATCCAGTACATCCTCATCCTGTGTCCAGTTTTCTGTATCTTTTGGATCCTCCATACCTACATAGATTTCACCCGTCGTTTTATTCGTCCATGCCGGAATACGATGTCCCCACCATAACTGACGGGAAATACACCAGTCTTCGATATTCTCCAGCCATTGTTCAAATGTCTTTTCAAATCGGGAAGGAACAAAGTTGATCTTTTGATCTTCAATCTTTTGATTTTTTAAAACTTCATCGGCCAATGGTTTCATCTTTACAAACCACTGCTTGCTTAAATATGGTTCTACGATAACACCGGTACGTTGGGAGTGACCAACCTGATGCATATGTTCTTCAATATGGTCGACAACACCGGCTTTTTCGAAATCTTCCACCAATGCCTTACGACATTCAAAGCGATCCATACCGGCATATTTATGTGCCATACCATTCATCGTGCCATCCGGATTCATACAGATTGGCATCGGCAAATCGTATTTTTTAGCCAACATAAAGTCGTTAGGATCGTGTGCTGGTGTACATTTCATCACAGCGGTACCAAAGTCCATATCGATATAATCATCGGCCATGATTGGTAATTCTTCGCCATTGGCCGGATTGATCGCATGCATTCCGACAATATCTTTATAGCGTTCATCCTCGGGATGTACAAAAATTGCCTGGTCGGCAAACATCGTTTCCGGACGAGTTGTTGCGATAATGAGTTCTTTTCCCGTTTCTACCACCTTATATTTAAAGTAGTACATATGACCTTTGATCTCTTTATGTTCTACCTCAATATTAGATAAAGCGGTCTTGGCTTCCGGATCCCAATTGATAATACGTTCTCCCTGATAAATCAGACCATCGTTATAGAGATCTACAAAGACCTTGCGTACCGCATGACTCAATCCTTCATCTAACGTAAAGCGTTCTCTTGTATAATCTAAAGACAAGCCTAATTTAGCCCATTGTTTACGAATCGTGGCCGCATATTCTTCTTTCCATTCCCAGGCACGATTCAAGAATTTTTCTCGACCGATATCGTAACGAGAGATCCCCTCTTCTTTTAAACGAGCATCCACTTTAGCCTGTGTCGCAATTCCGGCATGATCCATACCGGCTACCCACAACACATCATAGCCCTGTAAACGTTTATAACGACAGATAATATCCTGTAATGTCGTATCCCAGGCATGCCCCAAATGCAGCTTTCCCGTTACATTGGGTGGCGGAATCACAATACAATACGGTCTTTTTGAAAGATCCCCGGCTGTAAAATAACCTTGGTCGATCCAATTTTGATATTTACCGGATTCTACTTGTAAATGATCATACTTGGGTGCCATTTCTTTTTCCATATTCATCCTCCTTCATAAAAAAAGCACATCCGATTAGGACGTGCTTGACGTGGTACCACCTAAATTTGTATGTAAAACATACCTCATTACACATAACGCTGTGTCTGCGATGTCTTCTACTCCATTCAAAGACCTGCTCCTAGACTACCTTCATCTTCCCTTTGTATTTCTTTTCACCAACCAGAAACTCTCTGCAACTTCCGGAAAAACTACTCCTTCTATTCCTCGCATTTATGTGTATAGTGTATGTTAAATGAAAACAAAATTCAAGGCTTAATTTTAAATCAGAAACTGAAAGACAAGAGCCACCAAACAAATAAACAAACTGGAAGCCAAAACCGCACTCAACGATATGCCAAATGTACCCACTAAAAATAGTAAGCCCACCAATAATAAAGTGCATGCGATAATCTCCAAGCGCTCTTTGACCTGATTGGATGAAAACTTAGAACGTACATAACTTAAAACACTTAGCGAAATACTACAGAATCCCATGACATACAACATTTTCCCTACCTCAACTTTGGTTATATCATACGTCTTGCAGGTTAGACCTTTGATACTGTTACGTTAAAAGGATGTAAAAATTAACTATACTTTTTATAACATGCATGATATAAAAGGATTAGAAAGGCGGTCTTTCCTATGATTACATTAGAAAACAATACCATAAAGTCTGGTAATCTTTCCTTGAATATTTCATCCATTCGAAAAGTTGAATTAAAAATCGTCCCTGTAAAAAAAGAAGTTTCCAAAACCATTTTTAATTCCCTGGCGAATACCTTAAGTCATTCAATGGCTAACGGTGATGAGCATATTCAAATTATCATACGTTTTACATGGGATGATGATTCTGTCAAAGATCTCACTTGGAATGAAGAACCCCTTGTTCGAAACAATTTGGATTACCATAAAGCCATTAAGGAAGCAAGAACTTTTATTGAACAAATTCAAAGATTAATTTCTTAAGAGAAAGAAAGTAATGTTCATACAAAGGAGATTTACAGAATACGATCTGCTCAATCTCCTTTTATTTTTATCTACAGTTCAATATCTCTATATAAATACTGGACTTGTATGCTTGATCTCCATTTCTTTAAATTGCTTTCTAGATCAGAGATTTACTTTTTTGATTCATTTAGTCATTTATAAAGAAATTGAACAATACATCCAACTCTTTACTACACAAAAAAAGGTATAGAGCCAAGCTCTATACCTCAAAGGATTTTTACTGTTCTACTTTTGATTGTACGTATTCTAAGACTTCTTCTGCCGTTTGCTTGTTTAAGCATTCCTGTGCTAAATCTTTCATCTCTTCATAACTCAAAGATTTGACAACTTTACGAGCTTTCAGAATCTGCGTAGCACTCATGGAGAATTCATCCAATCCCAATCCTAACAGAATCGGTACCGCATTCGGTTCACCGGCCATAGCACCACACATACCGGCCCATTTACCTTGTGAATGAGCGCCCTTGATCGTGTTGGCAATCAGACGAAGTACACTCGGGTTGTATGGCTGATACAAATAAGATACATGTTCAGACATACGATCGGCAGCCATAGAATACTGAATCAAGTCATTTGTACCAATAGAGAAGAAGTCTGCATATTTGGCAAACTGATCAGCCAATACAGCAGCAGCAGGAATTTCAACCATCATACCTACTTCAATGTTATCAGCTACCTGAACACCTTCAGCAATCAGTTCTTTCTTCACATCTTCAAAGATAGCTTTAGCATCGCAGAATTCTTTAACCGTTGCGATCATTGGGAACATGATGCACAGTCTTCCATAAACGGATGCACGACACAATGCACGAAGCTGTGTACGGAAGATATCTTGTTCTTTTAAACACAGACGAATGGCACGATAACCTAAGAATGGGTTCATTTCATTTGGGAATTCATAGTAAGACAAGTGTTTGTCACCACCGATATCCAAAGTACGAACGACAACACGTTTTCCCTGCATTCCTTCCAGAACTTGTTTGTAAGCTTCAAACTGTTCATCTTCTGTTGGGAAATGATCCGAATCCATGTATAAGAATTCCGTACGGAATAGACCTACACCTTCTCCGCCGTTCTTAAGTACGCCTTCTACATCTTTAAATCCGCCGATATTTCCAGCTAATTCTACTTCATGGCCATCTTTTGTCACTGATTTTTCAGAAACCAGAACCTTTAATTCTTCTTTTTCTTTGGCATAAGCCGCTGCTTTTTCGTTATATGCCTTAATTGTAGCTTCATCTGGATTTACTTCTACAACACCATCCAAAGCATCTAAGGCCAATACATCACCGGTCTTCACAGCGTCCATAACACCTGGACAGCCTACAACGGCAGGAATTTCCAAAGAGTTTGCCATGATGGCAGAGTGTGAAGTCTTTCCACCGATTTCTGTGGCAAAACCTTTTACATATTCATTCAACTGTGCCGTATCACTTGGCGTTAAGTCGTGAGCAACAATGATCGAGTCTTCATCAATGCTTGTCAGATCCGGAATGACTAAACCTAACAGATTGCATTTCAAGCGGAATGTTACGTCCTTAACGTCTGCAGCTCTTTCCTTGAAATATTCGTTATCCATGCTTTCAAACATTTCTACCATTTGTGTAGCTACAACATCCGTTGCATATTCCGCATTCACGGATTCATTCTGAATCATATTTTTGATCTGTCCGGCTAATTCAGGGTCACCTGCCATCATCAGATGCGCATCAAATACAGCCAGTTCTTCTTCACTTAAGCGTTTTGCAGCTCTTTCTTTGACACCTTCAATGTCTTTTTTTGTTTTCTCCAAAGCTTCATCAAATTTTTTAATTTCTGCTTCGGCATCTCCTTGTTTCTTTTCGATTACTACGTTTGGTGTTTCCAGTTTATAGACCTTAGCTACGGATACACCAGCACTTGCCGCAATACCTTTTAACATGTAAAATCCTCCTATTTTTAAAGCACTTTGCTCTATACTCGTACAAATTTTATCACTTTTGATCACTTTTTACAATTTTTAAAAGCGGTTTCACATCATTTCTAAGATGAAGTGTTACAACATAAAAAACAAGCCCTATTTTCAATCCATTTTTCCTGTTTTAATCCAGGATCGCAAACTCACTTTCCTTGATACATTGTTTTAAATACGGAATGTGTTTCTCTTCTTTCAGTGTACAATGAAAGAAAAGCTCTTCTTCCACAAAAACGATTTTGGCCTCTAAAAAGAAGATGCCATCTTCTTCATACTCGTGTATCCAAATGGCCTTATCGCGATATTGAATCGGTTTCTTTTTTTCCAGCTGATCCAATTGTGAACAAATCAAAGGTTGTTTGGATGCCTGAATCAAGTAGTCCCACTCATGTTCTTCCTTTCGAGCTGACATCAGACAAAGCGATTGTGTCACCGGATCATAGCTTCTTTCACAGGCACCTAACGCTACGACCTTTACATTTTCAAACAGGTGATATACTTCCATCAAACGATATTGATATACTTCCTGTTCCATGTTCACCGGATCTTTTAGCTGATCTTCTCTTTGCAGAAGTTGAATGTAGAAACGATATTCTTTGATCGGTAACGGAATGGATGAATCCATCTTATAAGCCAGTTCGATATAATCACAGATCATATTTGCCATTTTATGCGTATGATCGTTCATCAAAGCATAAGGCCCATACCCTTCTTTAGCCAATAAAGTTAAAGCTGCATTTTTATAGTAGGATGCATCCATATCCCATTCGTTCCACACATAAAACAAATCCATCAAATCATGCGGATCCATATGTAAAAACTCTTTGGTGTCGATATAACCGATCGGTGTCGCAATCGCATTTTCTTTTTCCATAGGCAAAAAGTACGTTTCATCATATAAATAGTTCTTATAGAAGACGGGTTCTCGTTTCACAAGATTGCCTCTTAAATACTCCAATTCATCTTCATAGAGGTGATGAAGCCGATGAAAATTTCCATCCTGATCAAATTCCAGATCATCCACCAGTTCAAATTCTCCGGTCAGCTCTTGTTGAATATCCATAAAGATATCAACGCAAAACGCATGAAAACCGGCACCGGCATGACGCGTATTAGCACTTAAAATGACCTCTCTGTCCTCTTCATGAACAATGATCTTCCCTTGTGGACAGACCTCCATTTCAACAACATCGCCACGCTCTTCAATCTGTACATTTTCACGATGGGCAATCGCACCGAGAACCTGATACAATTCATCTTTTTCTTTTTGATTTCTATCCTTACAAAACAGTTGTACAAACATTCTGTATCTACTCCTTTTTCACACTATTAATTATATCAACAGCGTCAAGAATCTATGTTATAATAGAAAACATGAATCAATGTGCAAAGAATTGGAAGGACTATGAAGTCCTGGATACAGGAAACAAAGAAAAACTGGAACGTTGGAATTCCATTATATTAAGAAGACCCGATCCGGTCTGTGTATGGCCAATCGATCCTATGAATCCAGATTGGAACAAAGCGGATGCGATCTACCATCGCTCTAAAAGCGGAGGTGGTCACTGGGAAACGATCAAAGAAATCAAAGAATTTTGGACGATTGGTTATCGCGGATTACGCTTTAAAATCTCTCCTACCGGTTTTAAGCATACCGGACTTTTCCCGGAACAGGCAGCCAACTGGGATTTTATGATGGATGCCATTGAAAAGTCAAAACGAGATGATCTTCGCATTTTAAATCTATTTGCCTATACCGGAGGTGCGACAATGGCTTGTGCCAAAGCCGGTGCCAATGAAGTTGTTCATGTAGATGCCAGCAAAGGCATGGTACAGTGGGCTAAAGAAAACATGCATCTTTCCCATCTGGAAGATCATAAGATTCGTTTTATCGTAGATGATGTCGTCAAATTTGTAAAACGGGAACAACGACGCGGTCGAACCTATCACGGCATTATCTTAGATCCCCCAAGCTATGGACGCGGCCCGAAACAGGAGTTATGGAAACTGGAAGATCAAATTTATGATCTGTTGGCAGAATGCCAAAAGCTACTGGACAAAGAAGCATTGTTTTTGATTGTAAATTGTTATACAACCGGCTTTACACTTTCCGCATTACAAGAAATTTTAAAACGAACGATTCAAACAGAAAAAGGCGGGCACATTGAATGTGGTGAAAACCTGTTACCGGTCAGTCACAATCAAGGTATCCTGCCTTGTGGGATTTTTGGACGATGGACTAGCGACTAAACACATAGTCGCTTTTTTCTTTGATCGAAAAAGCATGAAAATATTTCTCTTCCATCGGAATCCATTTTTCAATAAAATCTAAAAACTTGTCTGGTGAGCGCTTTTGTAGTCTTTCTTTTTGTATAGATGGCTCGATATCCATAAAGATCTTGAATGCCTGCATATCATCTAAATAAGGATGATGCGCATAACTTCCTTCTATAATCAATATCGGATTTTTCTCTACTATAACTTCTCTTCGAAGTGTTTGTGACGAACAGTCATACGATCGCATATGAATCGGTTGTTTTTGATTCCAGGCTTCATTGATTTCCTGATGAAACCGTTCATAGTCGATATTTCCACCAGGCTCTTCCAGTCGCTGCGCTGTTCTTTGATGCGCCTGTAAAAAATAGTCATCCATATGAATGCAGGGGCATTCCAAAAACGAAGATAAAAGCTTTCCGATCGTTGTCTTCCCGGAGGCACACGGTCCATCGATCGAGATCACGCGATGTTCTTGTAAAGCATGTAGCGCAACTTTAAACACTTCAAAATAGTCAACATACTCTTTTCTGAAAACACGATAATGCGGATCATAGTGTTCTTTATACTCTTGACTATGTGAGACAATGCCTTTATCAACAAAACCATAGTTTTGCAAGGCCTGATCAAAAATTCTTCGGGTACTTCTTTTTTTTGCACTTTCAATAAACAACTCATTCCATAATAGAAGATCCTCTTCTTTCATGTACGATAAAGGAACACGGATAAAACCATTGCCGATTTCCTGTAACGAATCCTTGCCGGCAATACTTTTTTCTTTTTGTAAAGCCTGAAAGGAATCTTCCGGTGAAGTAATCAAATGCCCATTCCCTAAACAAGATTGTACGATGAGTTTATAAAGATCCTGACGTGTTCCACAGGGATGTAGTTGTCTTTCCAATTGCACTGCTTCTTCTAAATTCATAGATTAACTATAAAGCATTTCAGCCATAAATTCAAAAAAATGCCAGAATTTCTTCTGGACATTTTCTTTAGTATTCAAAGACAGGAACTACAACGCCTTGATACGTTTCTTCAATAAATTTGGCAGTCTTTTCTGTTTCCAAGACCTTTAAAAGATCTTTGATCTTCTGAGAATCTTCATCCCCGTTACGAACCGCAATGACATTGGCATAAGTATCTGCTGCCTCAGAGTCCGTGGATTCAGTCACTAACAGATTATCTGTGATTTTTGCGTTTAAGGCAGTGTTTCCGTTGGCAATCGCAAAATCAACTTCATTTAATTTTGTTGGTACGACTTCGGCCGCTAATTCAACGATTTCCACATTGTGCGGATTTTCAACAATGTCCGCTTTTGTTGCTTCCAATCCTTTTCCTTCTGCCAGTTTAATGATCCCCTGTGCTTCCAACAACTGTAATGCGCGTGCTTCATTTGTCGTATCATTTGGCACGGCAATCTGCGCTCCATCCGGTACATCACTGACATCCGTATGTTTAGAAGAATAAATTCCTAACGGTTCAAAATGAATCTTTGCGGCCACAATAAGTTCATCATCGGTATCACAGTTTTTCGATACCCAGTCTTCCAGATAAGGCGTATGTTGGAAGTAGTTGCAGTCAAGTTCTCCATCACGCAAAGCCGTATTCGGTTTTACATAATCAGAAAACTCAACGATTTCTACCTCATATCCTAATTCTTCTAAATCCGGTTTAATGTTTTCGATGATTTCGGCATGTGGTGTTACACTGGCACCGATCGTAATTGTTTTCTCATCACCGGATCCGCTGGATCCACATCCTGCCAAGCTTGCCGTTAAGGCCACAGCGGCTAATGATTTCCATAATTTCTTCATAAATAATGTCTCCTTTTTCTAATGTGTTGTTTTTCTTACAAGCAAATCGCCGATCAGCTGTACGATGATCGTCAAGATCACAATGACGATCAGGCTGACCCACATGATATCAAAGTTGGATTGTGAATATCCATAGTTATAACAGAAAGCTCCCAATCCACCGCCACCGATGGCACCCACGATGGCCGTTAGACCAATCATGGAAATAAAGGTGATTGTTGTAGCACGAATGATGCTGGGAACACTTTCGCGTAAATAGACCTTAAAGATGATTTCCAAAGGAGCTAGTCCCATGGATTCACTGGCTTCCACCAATCCTCGATCTGTTTCCGCTATGGCCTGTTCAACCTGACGGGCAAAGAACGGTACGGTTCCAACGATCAGTGGAAAGAATGTAGCCTTTAAACCAATCGAAGCGCCGGAAATCAATAAAGTCAAAGGGGATAAGACCATGACCAGAATGATAAAAGGCACAGCTCGAAACAAATCGATGATACGTCCTAAAATTGTATTCAAAATGCGGTTTTCTAAGATATCACCCGGTCTTGTGACTACCAGAATCACACCAAATACGATTCCAAAGAGGGCTGAAACAGCACCGCTGATCAATACCATCAATAAGGTTTCAATGATTGCATCCCCAAATACATCGATACGGTCGATCAAATTCGGCATGATCTGGATGAGAAAATTCATCATCACTTCATCACCTCCACACTTACTTTATTTTGACGACAGATTTCCAGAGCCTTTTCAATATTTTCATCACTGCCGGTTAAGACACAAACTAAGACGCCTAATGGCACCTCATGAACAATTTCCACATTTCCGAAGATGATCGAACAATCAACATCATACTCTCTAGATAATGTAGAGATCAGCGCTTCTTTCGTATTTGTGCTTTGATAGCTTAATTTCACCAACTTTTGATTTTTCTCAATCTGCACCAGCGGATGATTGCTATCTAACAGATCTTGTATTTTTCCCAAGTTGTTTGTCGTATTGATGAAGTTCTTTGTGACAGGCATCTTTGGATGTGAGAAAACATCTACGATGTTTCCTTCCTCTACGACTTTTCCATTTTCCATAACCGCAACACGATCACAAATATCCTTAACGACCGCCATTTCATGTGTAATCAAAATGACTGTCAAATTTAATTCCTTATTGATTCGTTTGATCAACTGTAAGATTTGTTGTGTGGTATGTGGATCTAATGCCGATGTCGCCTCATCACACAACAAAACTTTAGGATGGGAGGCCAAAGCTCTGGCAATTGCCACACGTTGTTTTTGTCCCCCACTTAACTGACTGGGATAAGAATCCTTTCGATCCTTCAGTTCAATCAGCTCTAATAAGGACATGACACGTTTTTCAATTTCCTCTTCCTTAAGTCGCATATGACGCAAAGGAAAGGCAATGTTTTCATAAATGGTTCGTGAACGCATCAAATTAAAGTGTTGAAAAATCATTCCCATTTGTTGGCGCTGGGCCCGTAGTTCTTTATCACTCAGTTTTAAAAGATCTTTCCCTTCAAAAATGACCGATCCCGATTCTGGTTTTTCCAATAAATTGATACAGCGAACGAGTGTTGATTTGCCGGCACCGGAAAATCCGATGATTCCAAAGATCTCACCATCCTGAATTTCCAGGCTTACATCTTTTACGGCATGAACATTTCCATTCTTGGTCAAAAAGGTTTTTGTAACATGTTCCAAACGTATCATTTTTTCACCCTTTCTTTCTATAAAAAAAGCTTTCATCCTAATAGGACGAAAGCTGAAACTTCGTGTTACCACCTATCTTCGTAAAATGATCACTCATCTTACCTCATCAAGTACCATCATACTCTATCACGATAACGGGTGAACCCGTCAAAGTCTAAATATCGACTTTGCAACTCCAAGACCATGTTCCCAACAGATTTCTTTATCCTCTTTCAGCATACAAGGACTCTCTTCTCAAAGAAATACTGTAAGTACTCTTCTTTTCAACATCAATTTATGGATAGATAATACCAATCCAATGAAAGAATGTCAAACATTTTCTGAAAATTTTTCATAAACTCTTAACAAACCATCCATTCCGGATAAAACTGAATTCCGTTTTTGATCATGCGATGAATCAATGGACGACCCAATGTTTGAAAATAATGTTCAATCGTCGGTACCTGTAAGATCAAAAGATCTGCCAGCATTCCTTTTTGAATGCTTCCTCTGTCATTTAGATCAAAACAAGCAGCCGGTAAAGAAGTCATAGATTCTAAAAGCGTTCTTTTATCTACATGGTGTGTGTTAAACAATGCGTAACAAAGCGGTTGAAAGGAATACACATAACTGTTGGGCAAGCCAAATCCGCAGGATAATAAAAACTTAGATGGCTTTTTATGTTTATATTGTGCTTCCCTTTGAAGGATCGGGTATGGCGCTTCTTTCTTCTGTATAAATACATCCTGACTTAATTCTTTTCGCTGGATCGTAGGATCTTTTGTAAGCAAGGTCAGGATTCCATTTTGGCGCATCGCAAAAAGTGCGGTACTGTTTTCACGCAGCTGATCACCTAAACGCACCTTGGCAAAACCGGTAAAAGAAGCATCAATAAAGCCCGGCAATACGATCTCACCGACCGCATCAATCACCCGTGTCGCACTATCTATCCATTGACTATACGAACCGATGCCGATATCGATGATCTTATCGTGATGGATGGCAATATAAGCACGCGAAAGAATTTGAAATTCTTTATCACATGTATATAAATTTTCAATATTTTTAATCAATAGTGTTGCTTTCATAGTAGTATTTTCCATAGATATTATAGCGATTTCCGTATAAAATGTATAGAGAGGTTAAATATGTTTAGATTTCGCAAAAAGAAAAAAATACAAGTCTTAGCTATTCACGGCTTTGGTAAAAATCGACATCATGAATTCGACTCACTGAAAGAATATTTAGAAACACGTTCTTGTCAGGTCCATCTTTTTGACATTTACGATCTTCAAAATGAGCAGGATACAGATGAAAAGAAATGGATAAAGCGATGTGAGATGCAGGTAAAAAAGTGTCTGGAACAAGATAAAGATCTAATTGTGATCGGCTTTTCTATGGGCGGTGTGATTGCCAGTTTTCTGGCTACGATCTATCCTGTCAAACAATTAATACTGGTAGCACCGGCTTTTCAATATCTGGATCTTCAAAAAGTCGCTCAGCATTCTTTGACGACGCTCAAAAACTTAGGCAAGAAAAAATCGACCGAGTCTTTACCCACTCGTACCTTTATGCGTATCGTCGATCAATATAAAGATTCCATTGATCACGTAGATGCCCCAACGCTTATCCTACATGGAACATCCGATGAAATCATTCCATATGAAAGCTCGCAAAACGTGTATAAAAGAATGAAGAATCCCCGTAAATTGATACTGATTGAAGGAGCTCATCATAAAATGCTCTACGATCATCAAGGGTATGAAATACTTTGTTTTCGCTTGATTGACGATATGATCAAAGATGAATTATTTTAAAATGAACATACCTTTGTCTCTGCTGGTAATTTTGGTTTTCTTCTCATATAAAAATCCCACCTCCATAGATACACGTTTTATTTATTTCGTGTGTCCACTTTAGTGGGATCATATCATTGACGGCAGTTCTCTTTATTTATGATCATTCAATAATTTTAATTTTAGATCCAGTAAATCTTTTGTCAGATCTACATAGTATTCCTGTGGGTAGGCAAAACGTTTGATTTCTTCCCAAATGGTATCCAGCTCTCTTTTTGAATACTCACGAATACCATCTAAGCTTGGACACTGATAGACAATCTTCCCGCGTAAAAAGATCGGTACCAACAGCTCACGAAGCTCATAGGTGCCACCTTCGATCACTTTATATTTCCAACGTGACATCGGATGATAGATCGTTAAATCTTTTTGATCATCTAAAACCTCATGTTCTAAAGCCATAAGATCGGCCTGCGCCATGCCGGTATCTTTCTCGTAGATTCGATAAACCTTCTTTAATCCCGGATTGGTAACTTTTTCGACATTATCGCTGATCTTGATTTTAGGAATCATCTCTCCGTCTTTTTCGATGGCAACCAGTTTATACACACCACCAAAGACCGGAGAGTTCTTTGAACAGATTAAATTTTCTCCGACACCAAAAGAATCAATTTTGGCACCTTGTTGATGAATCAAAGATTCAATTACATACTCATCCAAAGAATTACTTACGACAATACCACAATCCTGCATGCCGTTCGCATCGAGTTCTTTACGCACTTGTTTCGATAAATACGCCATATCGCCGGAATCGATACGAACACCTTTTAATCGATATCCGTTTGGTTCCAGATAATCTTTGGCAACACGAATGGCATTCTTGATTCCACTCTTTAGCGTCGAATATGTATCAATCAAAAGCGTACACTGGTCCGGATACGTCTTGGCATAGAACAAGAACGCATCGTATTCACTATCAAAGCTTTGAATAAAAGAATGAGCCATGGTTCCCAATACCGGTAAGCCATATTCCTTTCCGGCATACGTTGTGGCACTGCCGGCACAACCGGCAATGTAAGCTGCTCGGGCACCATAGATAGCCGCATCAAAGTTATGAGCACGTCTGGCTCCAAATTCCATGACAGCTCTACCTTCAGAGGCTTGTACGATACGTCTTGCCTTGGTCGCAATCAAGGTTTGATGATTCAGCGCTAAAAGTAAAGCCGTCTCTACCAGCTGCGCTTCAATGATCGGCGCTTTAACACGCACTAATGGTTCATGTGGAAAAACCGGGGTTCCTTCCGGAATCGCATAAATATCACCGGTAAAGCGTACCGTCGATAGATAGTCTAAAAACTCTTCGGAAAACTGATGAAGCGATCGTAAATAATCGATATCCTCTTTTTCAAAATGCAGATTCTTTACATATTCTATGACCTGCTCCAATCCACAGAACAAGCACAATCCTCCGTTATCGGGATTATTTCGATAAAACAAATCAAAAACAACTTCCTGATCTTTATTTTGATTAAAATAACACTGACTCATCGTCAGTTCATAAAAGTCCATCACAAGACTTAGATTTCTTAATTCTTTCATACTCTTACTCCATAATCTGGCTTACACACACGATGCCGTTGGCCGCCATATTTTCAATCGCCACTTTATTCCAGAAATCCGCTTCATGTACCGAAGGAATATCATACGTTTCCACACAATCGATTGGCAATAGAACACGATGTTCTTTTTTGTTGTGTTCATTTAACCATGCATTTAAGCTCAATGCGAATTGAAGTATGCATAAATCAGTACAACAGCCAGTGATCACAATATCCTTGTATTGATCGATTTTTGATAAAAAAGACGGAAAATCAGGACACAGGAAAGTGTTGGTACTGTTTTTGAAAAAACACTTTTGGACATACGGTTTAAGCTCATCGATGATTTCCGATTCCTGTGTATGGATTACACAATGCGTTGGATACGACTGAAATTCTCTGGCATCCGGATCATGCTGATCACATACAAAGATCGATGGACAATCCAGCGTGTGTAACAGCTTCTGGATAGCCGGTACGATACCTCTTATTCTTTCATCATGCAGTGCCCCTTCTTCGATAAACCCATTGATCATATCGACAACGAATACGACAGGATTCTGAATTGATGAGGAAGAAATAGGCGAAAATGTATTTTTATCTAGCTTTGCCATAGTTTTCACTCTTTTCATTTTTTTAAGTATATCACAAAAAAAGAAGTTCTATTCCTGAACTTCTTCGTTTTTTTCTTTCAATAAGGCTTCCAGCTTCTCTTTAAAATCCGGATTTTGTTTGATGTATTCTTTGGCAGCCTCTTTGCCCTGTCCGATCTTTTCACCCTCAAAGCTATACCAGGCACCACTTTTCTTTACAATATCGGCATCAACACACAAATCTAATAATTCAGAAATATAAGACAAGCCTTCACCATAGATGATTTCTAATACTGCCTGTTTAAATGGTGGAGCCACCTTATTCTTCACCACTTTTACCCGTACCTTATTTCCTACGATATCCGATCCGTTTTTGATCGCATCAGCCTTACGAATATCAATACGAACCGAGCTGTAGAATTTTAAAGCACGTCCTCCCGGTGTCGTTTCCGGATTTCCGTACACAACCCCTACTTTTTCACGAAGTTGGTTGATAAAAATCGCCGTACATTCATTATGATTCATTAGACCAGCCAGTTTACGCATAGCCTTAGACATCATACGTGCCTGGGATCCAACTTGCAGATCGCCCATTTCCCCATCTAATTCAGCCTGAGGAACTAATGCGGCAACACTATCTACGACAACCAGATCAACAGCACCACTTTCGATCAACATCAACATGATGTTTAATCCCTGTTCACCGGAATCCGGCTGTGAAAGGATCAACTCATCGATATCAACACCTAAATTACGGGCATAAACTGGATCTATCGCATTTTCGGCATCGATAAACGCTGCACGACCTCCCATTTTCTGCACTTGTGCAATCGCATGCAGGGCCAATGTCGTTTTACCACTTGATTCCGGCCCAAAGATTTCAATAATACGACCTTTTGGATAACCGCCGATTCCTAAAGCCTGATCTAACAGTAAACTTCCACTGGGGATTGGTTCTACATCCACTGCCGCACGATCGCCCAATTTCATGACAGCACCTTTCCCATATTCCTTTTCAATTTCATTCAATACATCATGTAGTAATTTATCTTTATTTTCTTCTTTTGGCATTTTTTACTCCTTTGTGATTTCCTGTATAAGATTCTGGATCATGATCTCAACCGCCTCTTTTCGTACTTCATTACGGTTTTTGTGCTCCAGAAATAATTTAAAATTTTTGACATTTTTTTTGGATGCGATCGAGCAATAGACTAAACCAGCCGGTTTTTCCTCCATCGTATCCGGACCGGCATTCCCGGTAAAGGAAACGCAGTAATCGCTCTCTAACAATTCCCGCGTCTTTTGAGCCATTTGATTCGCACATTCTTTAGAAACGACACCGTATTTTGAAATCACTTCTGTATCAACACCGACTACTTTTTCCTTGATTTCAGTAAAATACGTGACAATGCCACCCTTGAGTACTTTACTGGCACCGGGTACAGAGGCAATTTCAGCACTGAATAGACCGGCAGTCAAACTTTCACACGATGCGATCGTCCGCTTTTTCCTGGTGCATAACTTTACAAGCTCTTGTGCACTCATTACATACTCTCCAATACACAATCTTTTAACTGTACAAAATAGACAAAACCGCTCCACAAGCTTGCGAGGGTAGCTGCCCATAACAAAATCTGATCAACCGGTAATCCGACATAGACAAACGGCCAGTTCTTTAATAACAAGAACACAATCGCAAACATTTGTAATACCGTTTTCAGTTTGCCGAAAAAGCCGGCACTCACCACTTTTCCGTGTTGCGAAGCAAGCATACGAAGGCCATCAACCACAAGATCGCGGGCAATCATCAATAATACTGCCACAACATTGGCCTGATGCGTATAAACCAATAAAATCAACAATGTATTCACCAGCATCTTATCCGCAATCGGATCAGCAAATTTACCAAACGAGGTAATCAAATGCTGTTTACGAGCGATCTGTCCATCTAACATGTCTGTAAAGCTGGCAGCCGCAAAGACCAGAAAAGCTAAAATATCCCGCAATGCCAGTCCATTGGTTTGCGATACAACACAGAAATCCTGCGGTATCAACAGATAGATCAATACTACAACCGGTACCATCACGATCCGCAGCATGGTCAGTTTATTCGGTAAGTTCATAATTTGTCTCCTCTGTACTCTGGTTTTCCTGACTGGTTGCCGTTTCATTGCTTACTACATCCACATAGAGTGTAGCCGGCATACCCTGTGCCCAATAGGTAGGATCAAAGGTCACCGTTTGATCGGCAATCGTAATGGTCGTTCCTTTGGCAACATAATTTCCGATTTCAATGCTGATGCGACAAGCTTCACTTACTTTAATTTCCTGTTCAAAGGTATCTGTATAAACCGTATCCACATTGTCTTCATCCATTGGTACATCATCTTTATAAATCACTACCGTACTCTCTTGCGGCAGTTCGATCTTCACAGTAAAGCTTTTTGTCGTTTCCAATACATTGGAAAGCTGGAACACGTTGGTTGAGGCATCCATGATCTTAAACTTCAAGGACTGATTTTCTCTTTCCTGCTGACGCTGTTTGGCAAGACGATCGGTTTCCTCTTCTTTTTGACGCAGTTCTTCCTGACGCTGGCTTTCCTGCTGTGCCTGCTGACTGGCAGAACGAGCATCCAGCCAAAAACTGACGCCGACCGCCAAAACAATCAATGCGACACCGGCAAGCAGGAGTTTCTGAAGATTCTTCCGATTTCGAAACTGTAAATTCCGCGATATGGCCGAAACCCGCTTTTGAAAACGACTATGTGACGGATGTTTTCGTTTTGAAACCGATGAACGATTCGGCATCTGTTGTACGATTTTACGCTGCGCCTGACTTAAAGCCATGGAACGCTTACGCGCATAGTCGTTGATATCCGCATCCACTTCCTGGCTGATCACGCTCCAGTTGACACCAATCGCATCACAATACGCATGAACAAAGTACCGGACAAACGAAAAATCATCCGAGAAAACATCAAGATTATGTTCTTCAATGGCCTGAATATACTGCGGAGCCAGACGTGTCTGACTGGATACATATTCAATAGTGAGATTCAAATCCATTCGTCTTTGTCTAAGAATATGATAATAGGCCATCTGTTCTCCCCCTTTTAGCCATTCCATTATATCAAAATGGTTCCTAAATTTCTTAGAAAATCCTATTTTTTTTCATTCTTCATCCAAAGATAAAATTTCAGCGATTTTTGTACGTAATACCGGTAGTACATCTTGTTTGAACCATGGATTCTTTTGTTGCCAGCGAAAGTTCAATGGACTCGGATGCGCGATAGGAAAATACAAAGGTAGATATTCTGAAAAAGAGCGCACGGTCTCGGTTAAATTTTTCTTCATGGAGTGATGTAGATAATGTGCCATCGCATATTTTCCCACTAAAATGGTCATTTCCACAGATGGCATATCAGCAAAAAGCTTTTTATGATATGTATCGGCAACCCAGGGCCGTGGTGGAAGATCCCCGGTCTTTCCCTTTCCCGGATAATAAAAATCCATAGGTACAATGGCAATCTGCTTAGAGTAAAAAATCGAAGCGGAGATACCCATCCATTCCATTAAAGTCTGCCCCGATTTATCATGGAAAGGGATCCCATTTTGTTCCACCTGTCTTCCCGGTGCCTGTCCGATTATACAGATTTTTGCCTGTGGATCCACCTGCAGAATTGGTAAGATACCTCTTTGCGTGAATTCTTCATTTCTTGGATCTTCAGAAATTTCTTTGATGATCGTCTCTAAGCGCATATGGATTTCCTCTTCTTCATTCTTGAAAGGAGTATAACATCTACTATGAAAAAAATATATTTCTTTGCATAAAACAGATAAAAAGCACTCAAAGAGTGCTTTTTATCAAGTATCGAAAGGAATCGATATGAATAAATTCTCTCACACACAATAAGGAAGGATGTAAGTATGTGAGTTGTTGAAATTGAGCCTTATTTCAACTTTATCCGTCTTTATAGTACACCTGCTTTCATAAAATGTAAACCCTTTCATTTGTAAAATTTAGATAAAAAAGCAAAATTTAAAACAATAAACTTATAATGAATGCCAATATTGCTAAAGAACTCGATTAAAAAGAATCGATTTTTGACTTATTAATGCCACCATAACAGGGCACACATATAAATATAAATTAAAAATAGTCGACTAAATGTTAAAGAACCTGCCACAAACCAGGCATAAAGCAATCAGATCACAATCAGTCCATTATACATACCTTGATTTCTAAAAAGAACTTGCACCGTTTCTTTGATAGACATCCTGCCCTGTCAGTTTAAAAACTCTCTGTGTTTGTTTTGATGTAACCGTCAAAGTTTCTTAATAGAAGATGTATAGAAACTTTTCATTGCTTCCTCTCTATACAGGGAAATTAATGTATCGTGGCAGCACAAACTATTTTTATTCATTTGACCATAAAAAAAGAATGCCTTTTCAGACATTCCTATTCACCCATTAATTTCTTATCAATGGCAGCTGCTGCTCTTTTTCCGGCTCCCATCGCATTGATAACCGTGGCTGCACCAGAAACCGCATCGCCTCCGGCATAAATATTTTCACGGGAAGTTAAACCATCTTCATCGCAAATGAAACATCCTTTGCGATTGACTTCCAGGCCTTTTGTCGTATGACGAATCAATGGATTCGGACTTGTACCGATGGCCATGATCATACAGTCGATATCAATCGTGAAATTAGAACCTTCGATCGGCACCGGTCTTCTTCTTCCGCTTTCATCCGGTTCACCCAGTTCCATACGAATACATTCGATTTGCTTGCACCAACCTTGGTCATCGCCGATGACACGAACCGGATTGCATAAAAGATCAAAGATGATACCTTCTTCTTCGGCATGTTCAACCTCTTCTTTTCGAGCCGGCAATTCCTCCATGCTTCGACGATATACGATATGCACCTCAGCGCCTAGACGTCTGGCACATCGAGCCGCATCCATGGCAACGTTTCCACCACCTACGACAACACATTTGGTAGGATGTTGTACCGGTGTATCGCTGTCTTCCTGATACGCTTTCATCAAATTGATACGTGTTAAAAACTCATTGGCCGAATAAACACCAATCAAGTTTTCTCCCGGTAACCCCATAAAGTTAGGAAGACCGGCACCAGAACCAATAAATACAGCCTCATAGCCTTCTTCCATAATAGAATCGATGGAATCAGAACGCCCCACAATAAAGTTTGTGATGATTTCTACACCTAATTCTTTTAAGTGGCTGATTTCTTTTTGCACGATTTCCTTTGGTAAACGAAACTCCGGAATACCATACATCAATACGCCACCGGCAACATGAAGGGCTTCGAAGATCGTTACCTGATATCCCAGCTTGGCCAGGTCTCCGGCACAGGTCAATCCAGCAGGTCCGGCACCTACGATGGCCACCTTATGACCATTTGACTGTGGTTTTTCAAAAGGCGTGTCATTATGTTCTCTGTGATAATCGGCAACAAAGCGTTCCAAACGACCAATCGCAACCGGCTCGTTTTTAATACCGCGAACGCAAACTTTTTCACATTGATTTTCCTGTGGACAGACACGACCGCAAATGGCCGGCAATGTACTGGTCAAAGAAATGATCTTATATGCTTCTTCAAACTCTCCCTGCGCTACTTTTTCAATAAAATCCGGAATATGAATATTCACCGGACAACCACTTACACAGGGCTGATGTTTACAATGCAGGCAGCGAGTTGCTTCTTCAACCGCCATTTCCGGCGTATATCCTAAAGCAACTTCATCAAAATTTGTGATACGAACAGCCGGATCCTGAACTGGCATCGCAACTTTATCCGGACGCATATTTGGCATATTAATCAACCTCCTTATTCAGAAGATGGCAAGCTTCATCTCGCTTATGTGCTTCAAAGCTTTTATAAGCCGTATTTCGAGCCATAGCCTGATCAAAATCAACTAAATGACCATCAAAATCCGGTCCGTCTACACAGGCAAACTTGATTTCATCTCCAACTTTCAAACGACAACCACCACACATTCCGGTACCATCAATCATCACGGGGTTCATCGATACCGTAGTTGGAATATTGTATTTCTTTGTCGTCAAAGAGACAAATTTCATCATGACGATCGGCCCGATAGCCACAACTTCGTCAAATTTTTCACCGCCTATGATCAAGTCTTCCAATTTATTGGTAACTAAGCCTTTTTCTCCAACAGAGCCATCATCGCTCATTAGATAATAGGCATCACTGACTTTCTTAAATTCCTCTTCCAGGATCACAAGATCTTTGTTTCGAAAACCAACGATCGTTGTCACATCAGCACCCGCTTCATGAAAAGCCTTGGCAGTCGGATAAGCGATGGCACATCCAACACCACCACCGATGATACAAACCTTCTTAGTTCCATCGATCAAACTTGATTTACCTAAAGGACCGGCGAAATCTTCTAGACAATCTCCTTCATTTAGTGCGTTTAAAAGCATGGTTGTTTCACCGACAACCTGGAAAATGATCGTAACCGTACCTTTTTCTGGATTGCTGTCGGCAATTGTCAAAGGAAGACGTTCTCCCTGCTCACGAACACGTAAAATAATAAACTGGCCGGCTTTAGCTCGTTTGGCTACAAAAGGCGCTTCGATTACCATACGAGTTACAGTCGGATTTAAAGCTTCTTTTTTCAATATTTTATACATAGCATTCCTCACCCGTTGAAAATTATATCATAAAACTTTGAAAATTTATTACATTTTTTATCATTTAGAATTATAGACCAAATCAAAATGAACCATTGGAAGCTTTTCTTCCAGTCCGGTATCGTAATCTTTCTGTCCGATAAAGCTTAAAAAATCTTCGTCTCTGGTCGAATCCTCCAGACACTCCAAAAGTAACGCATTTACCTTAAAGGCCTTATCCATCGCTCTGTCATACAAATCAAAGAAGCTTTCTGTACTTTTGATTTCATCATCGCAAGGATGTACCCATTCTTTATGTAAAAGATTGATCGTATCAAATGGATCTTCCGGTTGATTAGGAACAAAGAAGCCGGAAACAGCGCTTTCTGTATTTGTCATTTTTTCGATATTGTGAAAGAAATGAAATTTTTTACCTGAGGCATCGTAAAAGACTTTCTGCATAAAATTCCAGTCCTCTATGCTTTCTAAAATTTGATGCGGTTTAACATCTACACCATAGATTTGTCTTGCCACCGGCACATAAATACGTGCAATGGCCCGCACTTGTTCTAAAGAAGCATCTGTGATCGTATAAGCCTTGAAATCCTGAATCGTCTGTTCTCTTTTGACCTTCAACATGATCGCATCGATCAAAGATTCAAAACGATGATGCCACCAGCTGCTTTGTGCACTTTTACATCCTGTTCGATAATACACATATGGATGCGCCGTTGAATCCAGCGACCAATGCATCAAGTGTCCCATCAAATAGGCTGTCATATCTTTTTGGATCTCTTCGTCTTTTTCTTTACGAATACAGGCAAGCGCACATTGATAAAACTCACGTATATGTTGCGAATGAACTTTGCTTCCTAATTTTCTTAACGGTGTTTTTTGAAATGCTCTGGTTGGACTTAAACCATGAAAAAACAAAAAATCCGGACCGTTGGCACCAATTTCCACCAATTGTTTTCTAGGTAACAGCCATTCTTGTAAACTGGTACTGGCATCTTCTAAAAACTCATCGGCAAATAATGTATGAGTAATGATATTAGGCATTTTCTTCCTCCTTGATCTGATTTACTAATCCATGATACACCACATATTCCGCATAAGTATCCATTCGACAATAATTTCGAATATCCTCGCGAATCTTTTTTTGATCCGCCGCACTGGCCTGTTCGATCGTACGATAGGCATGCACCGCATTTAAACCATCATGGATTGCCAATTGTTTATAAGAAACTTCATCGGTAAAAACAGGCAATACATTTTTTAAAGAATAATGACCTCGCATGCGATTATCATAATAGATTCCGGTTTCAAATGGTTTGGATAGATCCATCATACGATCGCAAACTGCCTTTAGGCGATCGGCATATTCCGGAAACTGCTCAGCAAGCTGCATCAGTCGTAATTTTTCAGCCCCTTCCATATTATAGACAAGGATCGAACCTTCGGATGGAAGATCGTTAAGTAACGATTCGATAAATGCTTTACGACAATCACTGGTGCCAAAGAAGTCACGATGCTCCAATTCTTTTTTACGGGTTTCAATATGCAGGCTGTATTGAAAACACAGTACATCAAATGGTTTCATGTTCAGATACGGTGGTATGCCAAAGGTATCCCACTCAAAATCTAAATAACTAATCGGATATTTTACCTTATCCAGCCATTGTGACAAGGCCAGTCGATCCATAAAAAAGCCATTACGACTGGCCATAAACTGTGCATACTGTAAGCGGGAGCCTTCCAATTGCTCTATATCCATCTGGCAAATATGACAAATGCCCTGTCGATAGGCCTCTAATTTATTTTGGGATGTCGTCAAAAACAAAACGGAATCATCCGGCAAAACCGAATCATCAAAACAAGAAGCATAGTAACTGCACCGTCTTCCGGCCGTACAATTCTTATTTCGCTCCATATTGATTTCATTTTGAGCTACGATCTCTTTGGTTTTGGCAATGCAGGCATCCAAATCGACATCGATGGCTTGCACACACGCATCGATATTCTTTGATGGATTATTTCGACGATTGAAAAAGCAGTCCCCTTTTACCAACAAAGAATGAAGATCCAGTTCTTCCTTTCGTACATAATCTTTCTGTATGTAGATAATTTCATGCGATACGATCGATATACCGGCTTTTTGCGCAATCAGATCATTGATTTTCATGCGAAAGGCTTCATTTTCCCTGGGATAACAACTCAAATATGGATAGATCGCATGATATCCTTCTTCCCTTTTTATCAGTACAGGAATCTGTGTTCGACATTCATCATAAGAGAAACGGGCAAAAAGAATCACAGATGTATCTTTCATTTTCTCAATGGTCATTTCATTGGTATCACCAACTTGTCCACATACGGCATCCTCAAATCCTAAAAACGCTTTCCATAAAGAAGAAAATGGTTCAATCATATGGAAATATTGTTGAGGAAGACTGATTTTATGATATATGTTCCAGGCATACTTTTCACAACGAAAAGCATGTATGATATCACTGACATGAATCATCATAAGGCTCACCTGTTTCTAAAAATGTACGAATTTTCGACATAAATTCTTCACGATAACTTTCGGGTTCTATCAGTTTTACCTTTCCTTCAAAAGAAAAGATCTGACGATAGAGTTCATAGCGATCCGGACTTTTAAAGCTGTAAATGGTGCTTTGCGCTGTTTCAGCTTCCTTTTTCATATCCACACCCCAGCCTTTATATTCTTCAAAACGATCCACCTGATCGTTTTGGACCTGCACTTTCACTCGTTTAAAATCCTTTTTGACGATGCCAAAACGACTGATGATAGACATTAGCTGATATTGCGAATCCCACAGAAATGTATCTTTGGTCTTTCTTAGCGATCGCATACGCTTTTCACTGAAGCGATAGACACGATATTCCTTGCGTAAATGGGAAAAACCAACCAGATAATACGTATTGCGATAATGGATCACATCATAGGGATCCAGTTCAAAAGACAGACAGGTCTCATTTTTGGTCCCTTGATATTCCAACTGTAAGATTCGATGTTGGAGAATCGCTTCCATCGCAAGATCCAACATTCTTTGAAGCTTTACAGACAGCTTTTCACCGGGACTTTCCAAATAGCGTATAGAAATCGGCACTTTTTGATGACTGACATCGAGCACCTTATCCATTGCACTGCGATAGGCCGGATAAAAAGAAACTTCCGGATGTCCTTTCATAAAAGAAATACCTTCTTCCAAGGCTGCCATTTCTTCTTCTGTCAAACGGGTGACCGGCATAAGCTGTTCTTCGTCCAACATATAACCGCCATAAGGCCCTTTCTTTTCAATGATATTAAAACCGGCCGTCACCAGCTCTTTTTTAAATTCACGGATATTTCGAGGATTTGTTTCCAGCTCCTGTGCTAAAACACGGGTACTTACCGGGTATTTTGTTCCCCTTGCCCGTAATATCATCAACATGCGAATCGTCAATGCACATCGATTCATAATTCTCACTTCCAAACTGTCTCAATTGTACCATGCCCGCTGTATAAAAAAAAACTCCTAAGAGTTTTTAATTTGATCTTTGTATTTGATTCGCTTTCGAATATCTTCTCCCAACAGCTGATAGATACATGAGCAGATCGGAATAAAGATAATCATTCCCAGAATACCGGCAAGACTGCCACCTACAGTTACCGCAACGATCACATACATCGGTGGAAGTCCTACACTTCTTCCAACAACATTTGGATAGATGAAATTGCCTTCGACTTGTTGAATACAAATGAACAAGATCAGAAAGTAAATGGCACTCATCGGATTTTCAACCGCAATAAACAGGGATGCAAAAATGGCACTGACCAAAGCTCCAAACATAGGAACATAAGCACCGATCGCAACAATGATACCGGTAAGCAGGGCATAAGGAATCTGAAAGATCGTACAGCCGATAAAAACCAGTGTTCCCAAAATCAAGCATTCACAGCTGGTTCCGGCAATATAGCTTGTAAATGTCTTTTTGACAATGGAGCATACGTGCATCGTCTTATCATAATAGGAATCAGGAATATAAGCCTTTAATAAAGCTTTTAATTCACGAACAAATGTTTTCTTGTTGAATAATAAGATAAAGGAAAACATGATTGCGATACAGGCACTGGCCACAACAGAAAACGTAGTTGTCAATGCGGAGTAAATCGAATCAAAAATACCATTAGCTCCACCGGAAAAGACCCAACCAAACAAACCAGGCAATATATCAGCTAATTTATCCACATCGCTTAAAGAAGAACGCATATCCAACAACGGATCATGAATCGATTCGATTGGTCTGGTGACATCTAAAAGCCAGGCGTAAAAATGATTTAACGCATTTGGCATCTGTTCTACGATGCTTTGAATAGAATCCAACAACTGCGGACTCAATAAGAACACAAAGCCGAATATGATTGAAAAGACAAAAATAATGGCAAGGATATTGGCAATGGCCCGGGGGCCTGTCGTATCTTTGATATGAAACCATAAACCTGCATATTTCATCAATCCATTGGAGACGATATTAAAGATAAAAGCTAGACCTGCCCCAAAAATAAAAGGATAACAGATCGCAATTAGTCGCATCAAAAAATCATAAATTAAATTAGCATTAAATATAAGTAAGATCAAAACAGCTGTAAACAAAATCAGTCGTTTGATCATGGATTCTAAGGCTCTTCCATTTTGTTTCATTCGGTTCACCACCTATGAAGTATTGTACTTCAAAATCAAACGCAACTCAAGAAATCAAAGAATTTCTACTGCTTTTATGTGCATTGCCTTTAAATGAATAAGTTTAGATTGTAATCTTTTACATAACCTTGAAAATCAACTTTATTTTTTTTACATTTTTTCTTTACATTAAGCATCCTCTCTACTAGAATAGTTCCATTAGAAATTGAGGTGATCGACCATGGATACAAAGTATATTTTTGTGACAGGCGGTGTTGTTTCCGGATTGGGAAAAGGAATCAGTGCTGCCAGCTTAGGACGACTTTTAAAAGCGCGCGGCTATAAAGTAACAAGCCAGAAGCTGGATCCTTATATCAATGTGGATCCCGGCACGATGTCGCCTTTTCAGCACGGTGAAGTTTTTGTGACTGATGATGGCCTGGAAGCCGATTTGGACTTAGGCCACTATGAACGTTTTATTGATGAAAACCTGCATTCTTATTCCAATCTAACAACCGGAAAAGTTTATTGGAATGTATTAAATAAGGAACGTGACGGAAAATATTTAGGACAGACCGTACAAGTGATTCCACATATTACCGATGAGATCAAGAATTTCATCATACAGGCCGGACGACATGCAAAAGCGGATTTTGTGATTACAGAGATTGGTGGAACGACCGGTGATATCGAAAGCCAGCCTTTTTTAGAGTCTATTCGACAGGTAGCTTTAGATGTCGGAAGACAAAACTGCATCTTCATTCACGTGACATATATTCCTTATATTTCCGGAAGCAAGGAATATAAATCCAAACCGACGCAACATTCTGTGAAGGAACTTCGTTCCTATGGAATTACGCCGGATATCATCATTGCTCGTTGTGATGAAAAGATTCCGCAAAGCGTAACGGATAAAATTTCCTTATTCTGTAATGTACCGAAAGAATGTGTCATTGAAAATACGACATTAGATTCTTTGTATGAAGTTCCGTTAATGTTGGAAGAACAGAATTTAGCCGATATCATCTGTCAAAAAGTCGGTTTAGAAGTTCGTCAACCAGATTTGGAAGACTGGAAGGCAATGGTACAGACGATCAAAGCGGCCAAAGAACCGGTTCGTATTGCTCTTGTCGGAAAATATGTTGCGTTACACGATGCTTATTTGAGTGTCAGCGAAGCTTTATACCATGCCGGCTTTAAATGTGGTGCCGATGTAAAGATCGAATGGATCGATTCTGAAAAGATTGAAGGTCAGAATCTCGATGAAGTCTTTAAGGATATCGATGGTATTATCTTACCTGGTGGTTTTGGAGATCGTGGCATAGAAGGAATGATCGATGTGGCGTGGTATGCCTATCAAAACAACATTCCATATTTAGGCATTTGTCTGGGTATGCAGATCATGGCTATTGCCTTTGCCCGTCATGTCTTAGGTTTGAGCGATGCCAATTCTTACGAGTTTGATCCTCTAAGCAAAAATACGATCATTGACTTTATGGAAGACCAGAACAGTGAGATGCGAAAAGGAGGTACGATGCGCCTGGGAAGCTATCCTTGTGCCGTTCGTCCGGACAGTCTGTTAAACCGCTTGTACAAACAGGAAATGATTGATGAAAGACATCGCCATCGTTTCGAATTCAATAACTATTATCGCAGTGATTTTGAACATAACGGAATGTTGATTTCCGGTACCAGCCCGGATAAGCAGCTTGTGGAAGCGATAGAATCTATTAACCATCCGTTTTATATCGGTGTACAGTTCCATCCGGAATTTAAATCCCGACCAAACCGGGCCCATCCGCTCTTTGTAGGCTTGATCGAAGCCAGTCTGAAAAACCGAAATGATGAAAAGAGTTTTATTCATTGTAAATAATTGGTAAAATAAAAGTAACGTAATGGAGGAACTTGTATGAAGATTGTTGACGAATTTTTTGGATGTGATGTATTCGGGCCTGCTGCGATGCAACGCTATTTACCACATGCGATCTATAAACAGATGATCGATGTCATGGAGCATGGAAAAGAGCTTCCTAAAGAAATTGCCGATACCGTTGCCAATGCCATGAAAGACTGGGCCATGGACAAGGGCGCAACGCACTATACACACTGGTTTCAGCCAATGACCGGCATCACGGCCGAAAAACACGATGCCTTTATCAATCCGACCGGTCCTAATTCTGTAATCAGCGATTTTCGCGGAAAAGAATTGATCAAAGGAGAGCCGGATGCCTCCAGTTTTCCTAGCGGTGGACTGCGCGCCACCTTTGAAGCACGTGGCTATACCGCATGGGATCCGACAAGCTTTGCCTTTGTCAAAGAAAAGACCTTATATATACCAACTTTGTTTTGCAGCTATGATGGTTCTTCGCTGGATAAGAAAACTCCGCTTCTACGAAGCATTGATGCCTTAGATAAAGCAGCGGTTCGCCTTTTAAATCTGATGGGCTATCATACCAAAAAGATCACGATCACCGTTGGGCCGGAACAAGAATATTTTCTAATCGATGAAAATCTCTTTAAACAACGTCTAGATTTGATGGTTACCGGACGTACTTTATTTGGTGCACCACCGGTCAAGGGACAAGAACTAGACGATCACTATTTCGGTAATATTGACGAAAGAGTCAAAGCGTATATGGAAGAAGTTGATCAGGAGCTTTGGAAGCTGGGTGTCTTTGCGAAGACCGAACATAAAGAGGTGGCTCCCTGCCAGTTTGAGTTAGCACCGGTTTTCAGTTCTGTAAACAGCGCCAACGATCAAAACCAAATCACAATGGATGTTTTAAAGCGGGTGGCGCGCCATCATGGATTCGTCTGTCTGCTTCATGAAAAACCATTTGAAGGTGTCAATGGTTCTGGTAAGCACAATAACTGGTCCTTTAGTACCGACAGCCATGAAAATCTGTTGGAGCCAGGTGATGATCCAAAAGACAACATTCGTTTCTTGACGATTCTTGCGGCCATCATCAAAGGAGTTGATGAATACCAGGATTTGCTTAGACTTTCCGTTGCCAGTGCCGGAAACGATCATCGACTGGGAGCCAATGAGGCGCCACCGGCCATCATCTCCATCTATCTGGGCGATGAATTGACCGCTATCCTGGAAGCAATTGAACGAGGAAAGGAATATGTGGAAAATACCAATCGTAAATTGGAGTTAGGTGTTAGTGCCTTACCGCCGATTTCCAAGGATTCCACCGACCGGAACCGTACTTCTCCATTTGCGTTTACCGGAAACAAATTTGAGTTCCGTATGTTGGGATCAGCCTTGAACATCTCCTGTCCCAATACGATTTTAAATACGATCGTAGCCGAAGAATTAACACAGTTTGCCGATGAACTGGAAAACTATGCACCGGAACAAAGAACCGAGCATGTGATTTCCATGATTCAAAAAACGCTCAAAGAACATAAACGAATTCTTTTCTCCGGAAATGGATATAGCGAAGAGTGGCGTCAGGAAGCCAAAAAACGAGGCTTGCAGGAATTAAAGACAACAGCAGATGCTCTGCCTCATTATACGGATCCTAAAAATCTGGCGATGTTTGAAAAACATAAAGTATATTCAGCCAATGAACTCCATGCCCGTGAAAACATTCTCCTGGAAAATTACTATCAAGTCGTTTTGATCGAGGCTAGAACAATGGCTTATATGTTGCGAAAACAGATCTTACCGGCTGTATTTGAATACGAAGCAAAGCTGGCAACGATCATACAAACAAAAAAAGCCAGTGGTATCAATTCTCCACTGGAAGAAAAAATTCTTTTCAACATCAATGAACCATTGGAATTTGTATCCAATCATCTGGAAACTTTAGAAAACTTGATTGATAAAGTGCCGGCCAGTGAAAAAGAAAAAGCACAATATGCAGCGGATGAATTGTTACCACTTATGGAAGCCATACGAACGCTGACGGATTCCATCGAACAAAACATTCCTAAAGATTTCTGGCCATTACCAGATTACAATGATCTTCTTTTCAAATCTGTACAGTAAAGGGTTGCCACAACGGCAACCCTCTTTTTTTAAATTTGTAAGATCATAGATGAATTAGGTTCTAAGTAAAGTACCCCATTTATATCCACCTGACTTTGGGTAAGCAAATTATTCGCCTGCTCCTGATGATCAATTGGTACTTCTACATTGTCCGGATTCATATTGATGCAAATCCAGAGTGTTTCTTTTTCACTTTTCATTTGATAAATACAGGCTGTATTCGTCAGATAAATCTGTTGATAATCGCATTGATGAAGTGCATCGTGTTCATGCTTGATCAAAATCAGCTTCTGTATATGGTCCGTTAATGTATTCCATTCCAATTGTGAAATCTTCGGTCTTAATTCGGTATCGTTCCAATTTTTCTTTCCTTCAATGCCCCATTCACTTCCGTAATATAAACACGGTATGCCCGGCATCGTAAATAACATCGTATAGATCAATGACAGATGTTCTTTATGAACAAGCTGGGATGCGATACGCTCTACATCATGATTATCCACAAAACTCAATAAGTGCTTACCTCGATACAAGCACCAGTTATCTTTACCAAATTGACGATGAAGCGAATGAAGGATCTCAAATAAGTTGGCACTGTTAAAACTGGAATACAATCCCTTATAACATTCATAGTTAGTACAACTGTCCAACATTTCCGCATTGACCCATTGATTGTAATCGCCATGTAAGGTTTCTCCCAACAAGAAAAAGGAAGGATCCATTTCCTTACAAGTCCTATGCAGTGTTTTTAAAAATTCTCGATCTAGACAATAGGCTACATCTAAGCGTAAACCATCAATTTGAAACTCATTTTTCCAAAAAGAAATCACGTCCAATAGATATTGTACAACTTCATAATTTTGAAGATTCAATTTCACAAGGTTATTATTCCCTTCCCAATTTTGATAGCTTAAATGATCGTCATAATTATTATTCTCCCAGAAATTGATATAAAACCAATCTTTATAGGAAGAGTTTTCACGTTTCATCAAAACATCCTGAAACGCAAAGAAGCCTCGGCCTACATGATTAAATACACCATCCAGTACAACACGAATCCCATTCTCATGTAATAGCTTGCATATAAATGCGAAATCTTCATTCGTTCCCAATCGACTATCCAATTTCTTATAATCAATCGTATCATAACCATGTGTATGACTTTCAAACACAGGATTGAACAAGATACAATCTACACCCAGCTTCTTTAAATGCGGTATCCAGTCTTTCATACGTAAAATTCGGCTTTTTGATTGAAAGTCATTTTCAAAAGGACAGCCAAAAGCTCCTAACGGATAGATTTGATAAAATACACTTCTATCAGTCCACATATTCTCTCTCCTATTTCTGCAGCAGTATTCTTAAATACGAAACAGCTGTCTCCTTATCAATTCTTTGTTCCTTTAAAAAACTATGCTCTAGAACCAAAAGAATCGTGTTGCAATAATGCTCCGCCCATAATCGATTTGGCAGCCCATTATGATCTGAAAAATCAATCGTATCCATAATTTCCAAAATCTGTACTTTCACATACTGTTTAAAACTTGTATAAAGTTCTCCTTCCAGAGAGTTATGTACCAGTATGCGAAACAGTCGTTCTTGCCGCTGTTCAAAAAAATCGTAAATACGACCAAACACTTCATAGATTCGATGATCCGTTTCCAAATCTTTAAAATCATACAAACGAACCTTTGATTTTAAAATATCCCAACAATACTCCAAGAGATCATATTTATCTTCAAAATAATTATAAAAGGTAGCTCTAGGATAATTACTTAAAGAACAAAGCTCAGAAACCATAATTGTTTCAAAGCTTTTTGTTTCTAATAGATCAAACATCGTACTTGAAAAAGCATCCAATGTACGCATTGCGAATCGGTTTCTTTTTTCTAAATTGTAGCGCATAATATTTTTCCTTATGTATATATTTTTACACGTGTCTAAATACAGAAATATTATAGCTTGAATCCATTTCAATCGCAATACAAAAATAATTGAATTTTTTTAATAGTTTTTTGATTTTCTATCGTATTAAATAGTAGTACTTATTTTTTCCGGAATAGAAATAGTGCTGATTCAGGATTCATTTATAAAAAGAAAGGAAGTTGATATTTTGACAATGA
>OLQY01000494.1_pt1 | contig 46673 bp, 43 predicted proteins | sample 1672851 | NCBI WGS metagenome assembly OLQY01 (sample SAMEA3136730, study PRJEB25190) | human gut metagenome
AATTATCTTTTGTGTATCTACTAACTTTTTTGCCAACTTTAACTTAATGACATTGGTAAGAATAGTTTTATTTTTTTTAATTTTATCATATTTTTTTTCTGGCCCTCAATACATAGATTACATATATAAAGAAATCAAACTATGTATCTTTATATGCTTGATAATTAATATATTGTCTGCACTTGTAAGAACAGATGACAATTCGAATTAACTAGAACATCAATATTAAAAGATTGCTTTTAATATAAACTAATGCGAAAATAAAACTTTTTATAAGGATTTTAGTTAAGATGCCATCAAATAAGTAAATGCAAATTTTAATTAGTGTCGCCAAATTAGAAGCCACATCACCATTATGTGATGTTCATACAATAAGTCATTAAGTCAGTAGTAATAACATGTCGAAGAAAAATTTAAATTTTTTTATATTTCTCTTCAAAGTATTTTACAAGTCTCTTTTTTGCTTTCTTTGTTGTTACAAACTCAAACCATTTTACTTCTGCTGTATAATGTGCATATTCTCCTTTTACTGTATCTGCAACAATATCAATTCTGTCTCCTTCACATAATTTTGTTGATAGATCAACTCTATTAGAATTTTGATTTAAATATGCAAACTGCGCACATAACCCCAATTCATCATGAATTGCAAAAGCGAAATCTAAAACAGTGGCTCCTTCTTGGATTTCAAATCTTTCTCCATCATTTTTAAATACAATGATTTTGTCAGAAAATGCATCATAAATATCATCATCTTCAATCCGATTGATAATCACACCATCTGTCGTACCATTTTGAAACTGCAAATAATCCTCCTTTTTTAATAGTGTAAATAGATAATGATTTTCTAAATAATCTTCAAGAACAACACTATTCTCCCCACAATATGTTTCCTCTTCAATCCAATAGTATCCATTTTTATGAAGATATTTATTGTATATATCATAGAAAACCTTATAACAATCTTTATCTTCTGAATCAATTAATACAAGATAGTGTTTAATTGGGATAATACATTCATCAATGGCATCTTTAATATCACGATCAATATTTCCAGTTACTTTAATTAACCTATTATAAAGCTGTCGTTCAGTTACCTTTTCATCAACAATTTGAATCGCATTTTTTTCTTCACTTTCATGACAAATTTCAGAAAGTAAAGAATCAACCTCATTAATAGATTTAACAAGAGAATTTACACGACTGTTATATGCCTGATTAATGAATTGAAAAGTTGCATCATCAAGAATTTTAAAGCAAAGATTATCAATTTCGTTATAGAAGAAATTCGCGTTTAGTTCCTTGGCAATGGGCAATAAATATTTTCTTGTATCCTCTGCTTTCTTAATGCGTTTTTGGGGATCCTTTTTCCCTCCAATTGTTCTTAAATTATGGATCCTATCGGCAAACTTCACATAAAAAGCATATTTGTTTTCTGAAGAAAGATTAATAAACTTATTAACACTAATTCTATCTATTTCTTCTTTTGTAGCTCCTTTTACTTCTTCCTTATCAATCTTAGTAACTGCATCTACTATATCAGCTACTTCTCGATTTGTTGCTAAACAAATATCCTGTATAGTCATACCGTCTACGTCCTCAACAACATCATGTAATAACGCAGCTGCGACAATATTAGTTTCAAAACCTTGATACGCTAATATTTCAGCAACTGATAAAGGGTGCGATAAATAAGGTTCTCCAGTTTCTCGATATTGTTTACGATGACACTCTTTAGCGGTATCATATGCCGTTTTTAATATTGATGGATTAATTATAAATTGCTTTTCTTTCATGTAGCTCAACATTTTTTTAAAACGTTTATCTAATTCCTGATACATATAATTAACCTCCAATCTAATTAAATTGTTTTCCTATTAAAAGGCTTAATAAACTTATACCATGATTTTTCTTGTTCGTTACTCAGATATCCAATTTTAAATCTTTGATTATCAAATATCTTTTTAACAATCAATTCAAAATTATGTTGCATTAATACTTCCTTTTCCTGACTTGATAGATTTTCAATTAATACATTATTATTTTCTCCATAGAACTGGTTGAATTTTTCAATCAACAATTTAGATTCTTTTTTCAAATCAAAATGATAGTTGTTTAAAAGCAAATATTGTGCAATTTCGGGCTCTGTTAAATCAATAACTGCTTTAGATAGTCCAATATATTGAACACAAGCATTATGTTCTCCTCCACGTGAAAGAGATGCAATGGTACCCAATCCACCAATATAATCTTTTTCGCTATTTGGATTTGATAATATTAAACTAGCCTTTTCTTTTTTACTGTTTAATAAATCTATATAAACAGCACTTCCAATTACATCATATACTCCTTTATAACAATAAACATGTTCGCTTTTTCCAGCAAGGTGATAGAATGTATCCTTAATTTCTTTAAAATCTTTCTTTTTTAAATACGCATAATTTACTGAACTCTCTCTATTAAGTCCAAAAACCGCAATCGAATGATATGTTGCTAATCCTAAATCGTTTGTTGTCTTATATAAGAATAACAAACCATACTTTAACGACTTCTCTAGCGATAATGAATGGAGATAATTTGTGTTCGTATTAAAATAATAAATATGATAAAATCCTAAAAATTTATCATAAAATGACTGATCTGCATTAATAACTTCTTTTGCAGTAATTGTATCATCTTTATCATCAACAAATTGATACAATAATCTATCAATAGATATATTATGTAATTGTTTTATCTTCATCATTACATGGATTGCTGGTTCACTACTCCCATTAAGATATTTGGTTAAAGCTGGTTCTGATATACCAAGTGCTTTAGCAAACTCCTTTTGACTACCATACATTTTTGATACTAAGTAGCGCAAGTTATACATAAGATGCGTTTCATTACAATTTAATTTACAATTTTTCATGATTCCATCCTCCTTAATTACATTTTATCAAATATTATTACTAATTCACTATTAATTTTTCAACAATCTTTCTTTTTTGTAAATTTTGATTTATAATTGTAAATTGAATTTTTGATAAGTATTATTTAACTAAAAAAATCGCATACTTACTATAAAAAAAACTCATGTCGTGTAAGTTGTACGAATTTACCTCACAAAATAATCTTACACCTAGAGGTGGCTCTATTAATGTTTTTTTATGCAATGGCTCTATACCCGGATTGAGTGGCTCTTAATTAGGTTCTTCCACAATTTTATGTTTTTGGTTTCCAAACAAATGATAACTACTGATTAATACTAAAGCTACGGTATTCTACAATCACAATATACGCTTTTTTACGGATGAACCATCAATTGCGGACAAAGTGGTTAAAGATTCATCAATATTTGATATTTGATTCTTAAAAAACTAAGCACACAGTGAATTTATATATTCATAGTGTGTAATTTATATTGATTTAATATGACTTTTTGTTAAAATCTGTAAATCAATTTTCCCTTCAAATTTAGATTTACGTAATTCTCTATCCATTATAAATACATAGAAATAATTTATAAAAGAAATCTGTAAAACTATGAACTGCAATTTTTATTTTAAAATTTAGTTTACAAACTCGTTTTAAGAGCTAATTCTCCTACAATAATTAGTACATCTATTATATCATCGTCCAATCGTTTAATTGGTAAATGTAAATAAAATGCATACGAATAAAGTTTAAGTACAGCCATTAATACAAAGCCTCTAAAATCCAGTTTAATTACTGGATTATTTTCATTATAAAATTTAATAACTTCCTCTATTTCTTTTCGTTTTGAATAAAATATATTTATATAATCATACATACTATATTCTCGTGTAAGGTATAAATCTACTAAATCAACATATACAGAAGATTTTATAGAAAAATCAAAATCAACAAATGCATAGTTAGCAAAACCATTACTAAGCATATTTTTAGATGTTAAATCATTATGTATTATGCAATCGTTGATATTATAAAGTCGTTTAAATTCATTATATACATTAGTATATATATTATATAGTTTTTCAACTCTTTTTTCTCCACTTGTTTTATCTGTTAACGACTTTATTGGATATGTATAATATTTCTCCTCAAATCCAATAAGTAACTTATCAAGATGAACTCCGCATACTATGGTATCAGCGGGAAGAACATTACCTATTTGATACCCTTCTTTATATAAACTTGAAATATAATGAAACTTTGCTAATGCTACTACCTGGCTCATGCAAAATTTATTAATTGGGAAAAAATTTTCAACATACTCTTGAAATTCATATACATTCTTACCATCGAAAAAAATAATTAAAACTCGTCCAACTTTTATTCCATTTTGATATAAAAAATCAATATATTTTTTCTTTTCTGAACAGGCTCTTAAATCAAACGATTTGTCCATTTTTTTTACCAAATATTTTCTTTCGTCCAACAAATATATATTTACATTTTTCGAAATATTATCTATATATTGAATTTTAGAAAAATTCGCATTAATAAAATCATTTATATTCATTAACAATACTTCCCTTCCGACATTTCTTACGTAGAGTTTAATATAGAAAAAGATAGTGCAACATTCAAAATATGTCACACTATCTTAAAATACGGTTATTTAAAACTACCACAAGTAGCACATGAGTTGTCAATCAAAACAACTTCTACAACTTCTTTATTTTCCATGACCTTCACCTCCTCTATACCAACATGTTTTATCACTTGCAAAGTAAGAATTTCCAAAATAATTAGCTGTTGCTCTACACCCTCCGCAAATACGCTTATGCTTACAATGTTCACACTCTCCCGTAAAATGTCGTAGACATAACTTTTTTAAAAGTTGACTTGATTCATATGCTTTAGTTAATTCCTCAACATTTTTAAATTTTCGTATATCTTCAACTAAAGGTTCATTAAATACTGAACACGGAGTAATTTCATAAAATGTATTTACATTAAAACAATCTATTCCAGCTGTACATCCTCCAAAAACTATAGGATTAGATTCAATTTCATAGACTTTTTCTGAAATCCAGGGATTGTTCAAAACTAAGCATTTCAACGGATCTTCAGTAACAATTTCAATTTTGTTCCTCCACTTACGACTTAATATCGCAAGGTTTGTTAGAAAATTGTATTTTTCATTAGGCGTTAAAACTTTGTCATCTTCTGCACCCTTTCCAACAGGTATTACACTTCCTACTCCTAAACGCGAAACGCCTAAATCAACAAGCAACTCAATCATATCCTCTATTTGATTTATAGTTTCTCTAGTAACAGTCATCCTTACAGATGAATTTAATTTTGGATATTTTTTCAGAAATTTTAAAGACTGTATAACCTTCTGAAATGCACCTACATAATTTCGCTTTTTATCGTGTTCAAAACTATTAACACTATCTAAACTTAATTGAATAGTTAAATTTGAAAAATTTAGCTCATTCAGTTCAGATAAAATACTTTCTGTAAGAAGAGATCCATTACTAGTAACAACAATTTCTCCGAAAGAATAACTGCGAATTAAATTCATAATTTCTAAAAAATGTGGATGCATCAATGGTTCTCCCCCTGAAATTGTCAAATTAAAATTATCATTCTTATTTATATTTGCGAATTCTAAAATCATTTGTATAGTATTGAGATCCATAAAAATTGATTGTTCATTAGATGCACGACAATGAGTACACCTCATATTACATACACCAGTAATTTCAATCTGAGCATGGGAAAATGAAGTCTTATATATTGCTTTATCTGTTTCAACCAACATAATAATCAACTCCTTATTTTAACTGATATAATAAGATTTAATAATAAGTTAAATCCACATATCCTTTGATTATATTTTATCAAAAAAAGATTATTAGCACCACCGTAATTTGAAGATTTAAATAAAAAACATAAAAACATAAAAATCTTATGATGGCATGAATTTAAAGACAAATTTTATTTCTATAGAACACCAGCAGCAAAAGTATGTAATTTATAAAATAAAATTCATTTTTTACTATTTTGAATAAATCGATGTTCAAATTTGAATATCAAATAACTCCTATCTCAGTCAGCAATTCTTCTGCTGTTAAATGCATTACTTTCATCATTCCTACTAACAATTCAGGTCTTATCTTACCCCTGCCATATTCAAAGTTATTTAGATATGTTCTTGACACTTCAAGTCTAGCTGCAAGTACCGTCTGACTTAATCCTCTTTTTCTTCTATAGTATTTCAGCATGCTCTCAACTCTTCTTCTTTTGATCAGATAATATCGTTCATCACCCATCACTTCTCTGATCCATCTTTCATCAGCCATGCTACGATAAATATCAACAAAATGCTTATCGAAGATTTGCCCAGGTGTAATCTCCAACCCAGAAGCAATATTACAAATAAGTCCGATCGAACAGTTTCTTTTTCCACATTCTACCCTGTAATAATTATCCATATTTACACAAGCAAGTTCAGCAAACTGATTCAGACTTAAATCATATTCTTGTCTCAATTGTTTTAATCTTTGTCCAATCACTTTTAGCGCAGTGCTATCATACTTAAGCTGACTCATTTTCCTTTTCCTCTTTCAATGCAGCAAGGAACAGTTCGTCATATCGTTCATCAAAGAAATCCTGCAGTTCCATTCCCAGACCATCCAATAATTGAACCAACATCATGACAGAAGGATCGGTTTCTCCTCTTTCTACGTTCAAGATGGCATTATGATGCTTCCCAACCTTTTTCCCAAGCTCCGATGCAGTCAATCCTCGATATTCACGAAGTTCCTTTAATCGCTGACCAGTCACTTTTATGGCACTGTGCATATTCTTATATTTCATGATAACAATCCGCCTTTCACTTAACTTATGACACCATTCTATCGTGCATTTTCCAACCTGTCAGCGTTTTACGCTAGAATTTACGCCAAAAATTACGTCAAATTTTACGCGAAGTGAGTTTTGATTTGTTGCATATCTGTTACATATTTTGTGCTTACCCATTGCTCACCAGCAACTCTCATTACTCATTCGGACAAAGAAAAAACCCCGATATAATCGAGGTTTTCCTTTGTTTTCTGCTGTTTCGTGTACAGCCCAATTCTTGACAAAATTAACGTTTTGTTATTTTCTAGATATATTTAAAATAATTGCATAACAAAAAAACTCGAATATATCGAGTTTTTTTTGTAATAAAAATTTATATGTTACCTTATGTAGCTTTGTAGATTCCTTATAAATAAGATATAAGTCTAACTATCTCTATTTTTAATTATTTTTTTATATTTTTAATGTGTTTTATCCTTATTAAAACGAGAGTGTTTTTTCAATAAAAAATACTATTTTTGCTTACATAGCCAGTCTTAGCACTGGCCATGAGAAAGGAGGTAAATATATATGACAAAAAAATGTAATGTAATAGTTGTTGCAAACCAAAAAGGTGGAACAGGAAAAACCACTACTACAGAAAATGTAGGCATAGGTTTAGCAAATCAAGGTAAAAAAGTATTGATGGTTGACTTTGATCCACAGGGAGACTTATCAGCTTGTTTAGGATTAAAGAATACCGATGATATGGAAAACACTATATCCAAGGCAATGAATGATATTATTTACGATAAGGAAGTTGATTACAACAGCCTTATCATTCACCACGAAGAACAGATTGATTTAATCCCAAGCAACATTGAACTTGCTGACTTTGAATTAAAGCTAGTAAGTGTCATGAATCGTGAACGAGTTCTTGATATGTGTCTTAATCCTCTCAAACAACACTATGACTATATCTTGATTGATTGTCCCCCTTCTCTTGGTATGCTGACAATCAATGCATTATCTGCTGCTGACAATATTCTCATACCAGTGCAGGCTCAGTATCTGCCAGCTAAAGGTATGACAAAGTTACTTAATACAATCGGCAAGGTAAAACATCAGATCAATCCAAAGGTCGATATACTTGGTGTTGCCATCACTCTTGCTAATATGCAGACCAATTTGGGAAAAAGTACAGTGGAAACAATTAGAGAAAATTATGGAAAACATATCAAAGTATTTAATTCAATTATCCCTATCGGTGTTAAAGCAGCTGAAGCAAGTGTATCTGGAAAAAGTGTATATCAACATGCAAAAGACAGTAATGTGGCTAAAGCCTATGAAGATTTAACTAAGGAAATCACAAAAATTGAAAAGTCAAAACATAAAGGTACACCAGAAAGATAGGAGTTGAAATATCATGGACAAATTTGATTTTGGACTTCCTAAATTTGAAGATACTCTTTTTTCAACTGAGGAACAAAGACAGGAAGCCAGGCTTGAAAAAGTCATGAAAATTCCTATCAGTGAAATTCATGACTTTAAACAGCACCCTTTCCATGTCCGTATGGACGAGGATATGGTAAAACTGATTAACAGCGTAAAAGAAAATGGTGTCTTAATGCCTGCTCTTGTCAGACCAGATAAAAATGGTGGATATGAGATGGTATCAGGTCACAGAAGAAAATTTGCATTAGAGCAAAATGGGATAATGGAAATCGATGCTATAGTTAGAGAACTTGATGATGACCAAGCGACCATCATCATGGTTGATTCCAATATTCAGCGTGAGCACATTTTGCCAACTGAACGCGGATTTGCCTATCGAATGAAATTAGAAGCAATGAAAAGGCAAGGGAAAAGAACAGATTTAACTTTTGGCCAAGTCGGCCAAAAGTCAAAGCCGATAAATTCATTAAAGACTTTATCTAATGATATTGGTGAGAGCATGAAACAAATACAACGTTACATTCGATTAACATACTTGGTTAAAGAATTAAGAAATATGGTAGATGGAATTCAAGAAGATGGATTTACTATCGCAATAAATCCGGCATATGAACTATCTTTTCTTCAAATTAAGGAACAAAACGAACTCGTTGAAGTCATCAAGGAAACTTTAGCTACCCCTAGCCTTGCTCAGGCTCAGGAATTAAAACGTAAAAGTCAAAGTGATGAATTATCTAAAGATATGATGATGGATATGTTACTGGCCGACAAGCCAAACCAAAAGGAAAAAATAAGTCTCAAGATGGAGGAAATTAATAAATATTTTCCAAAATCTTATACACCTAACCAAAAAAAGGAGATAATTCTTAAACTGTTGGGTGAATGGCATAAAAAAAGAGAAAGAGAACATTCTAGATAATTAATATTCACATATGTGAATGATGAATTTGTAGAATTTTCAAATTTCAGCGTATTCGTGGGGGTAGTACGCCTTTTTTTGTTGCCAGTCGTGACTGTTTTTCCCCCTAAAACCCCCTTAACATTCCGAAAGGAATCACCTTTGAACTCTTAAATTCACTATATATTATAACTAACTAATTATATATAGAAATACTTATATGGTTTCATACATTTGTTATACAAAATAGAGTTATCTATAATCATGACAAGAGGTGATTCTTATGAAAAAAATATTAATAGCATTATTTATCATAGGTTTAGTTATTTATTTAACTTCAGATAGTGAAGAAAAGCAAAAACGTAAAGAATACAACGTTGAACAAATAGAAAAGAATATTGCTCCATATATAAATTAAATCAAAATTAAATAAGCAGAATATGAAAGACGTCTCAAATATGAGATGTCTTTTTTGTTGGAAAGGAAATAAATATGAAAATTAAAATAAGATCTCCATGTTCATTATTTTAATTTAAAACACTGCAAATAAAGAATAAAAATAAAAAGGAGAAGAACAATGATTAGTCGAATAAAGAAGTATTTCAAGAAGACAGTACTATGTCTCGCTAGTACTGTAACCATTATGGGAAGCATGACAATTAATGCTAGTGCATTGACTGGAATAACCAGTTCAATAAGATATCCAGAATGGAAATTGGCTTATCCTGATACCGAACAAACTGAAGGAACAGAAGGATATCTAATGGTTAACAATGAACCTGTTTTCTGCGTCAATTATCATGAAACATTTAGAAGTGGAAAGACAGTTACACAAGGAACTTTTGCTGATGTAGGTATCAGTGAAGAAAAGGCAAAAAAATTAAGCCTTATCGCTTATTATGGAACTAAGGTACCAGGAAGAACTGATAGAGACTGGTATGCTATTACCCAAGGACTTATTTGGAGAGTCATCCATGAAGATAATAGCCTTAAATATGTTCGTACCAATACAACTCCAAACTTTGCAAGCACCCAAGCTGCATGGAATCAAATTTTAGCAGATGTTGATAGATATTATGTGACACCATCATTTACAGATACTACTCAGACAGTTGATGCCGATAGAAGCATCACATTAGAAGATTCAAATGGTGTATTAAACGATATGGTCATTACTGATAATGGTGGATTAGATGTATCTATCCAAAATAACAATCTGATTGTTAAAGGGAACCCTGATGCCTCTGATGAAGTCACTATCACCTTAAAGAAAAATATTTCAGCTAATGAAACTGGTACAAGCATTGTTTATACATCTCCAGATTGTCAAAGTGTTGCCAGTTTTAAAGTAGATAATAATTTGGAAATCAAATTAAAAGTTATAGTTAATAAATTCGGTAAATTAGAATTAACAAAATACAATGATGATAAAACATCTACAGTAGCCGATACATCTTATCGTATTACTGGACCTAACGGATTTGATGAAACGCATACAACAGATAAAAACGGAAAAATCAAATTAGATAGATTAGTTCCAGGTGAATACAAAGCATTAGAAACTAAAGCAAGTAATGGCTATTTGATTAATGTTACTGAAAAGACATTTACAATTAAAGCTAATGAAACAACTTCTATTGAATTTACAAATAATGAACCGACCGGAAAGATTGAATTAATAAAATCAATTGACTCTTCTAAAACAAACAATTTAATCGGTGATGCAACATTGGAAGGCAATACTTATGAATTACGTGCCAAAGAAAAAATCACAAATAAAGCTGGTACAAAAATATATTATGAAAAAGATGCTTTAGTATCAACCAAGAAAACTAACAGAGATGGAAAAATCACTTGGGATAATCTTCCTTTGGGTAATTATTATATCAAAGAAACATCATCAAATGATTCATTGGTTTTAAATACTTCTATTATCAATGTTTCTCTTGAATATCAAGATCAAACAATTTCTAAAGTTATCAAAGAAAGTGATACATCAGATCGTGTCAACATGCAAAAAATTCAGGTATTCAAATCTGGTGAAAAAGATGGTATCTCAGGTATTGTAAAAGGATTACAAGGAGCAGAATTTACCTTCAAATTAAAATCTGAAGTTGATCACGTTGGATGGGATAATGCAACAACATATGCAATCATCACTACTGATGAAAATGGTCGTGCCACGACTCCATATCTTCCTCACGGAGAATATCTAGTCAAAGAAACAAAGACTCCAAAGGACTATATCACTGCTCCAGACTTTACAATCAGTGTTACTGATGATTACACGGAATATGAAGATATTGAACAAATCAAGATTATCAATATTAACAATAGACCATTCACTTCACAATTAAAACTTGTAAAAATCGATGAAGAAACAAGAAAGACCGTCACTTTAAATGGTGCAAGCTTTAAAATCAGAGACAGTGAGGGTAACTATGTTGTTCAAAAAGTTGCAGGACAAAAAATTGATACTTTTGCAACAAATTCAAAGAATCAGGTAACTGTTCCTTTTGGTGAACTAGGAGAAGTTACTTTACCATTAGAATTGGATGCAGGAACATATACAATTGAAGAAATAAAAATACCAGAAGGTTTCCTTGAATTGAAGGAACCTATTACTTTTACCATAACTAATCAGTATGATTATGATGTAGACGATGATAAAGCACCTATTCTTACTGTAAAAGTGGCCAATGCTCAACCTAAAGGAAAAATCATTATCAATAAAAAAGATAAGGAAACTGGCAAAGCTATGGCAGATATAGAATATCTGCTGACTGCAAAAAATGATATTGTTTCTGCAATAGATGGCTCTATTCTTTTCAAAAAAGGTGAAGTTGTTACTAAAGGAAAAACTGATGTCAATGGACAGATCATTATTGGTGATCTATTCATGGGCGAATATGAATTAAAAGAAACATTGACAAATGAAGGTTATGTTTTAGATGAAACTGTACACGACATTGTCTTTAAAGCAAAAGATACAACAACTAAGGAATATACTCATGAAATCGATGTCACTAATATTGCTCCATATGGACAGATTGATTTATTTAAGACTGACAAGGATTCAAATGAACCTTTAGGTGGCATTACATTTGAACTAACAGCAAAAGAAGATATTTATTCTCTTGATGGAAGAAACACATTACTGTATAAAGCTGGTGATAAAGTATCTATAGATATTTCTGAAAACGGACTATATGTAACCAATGAACTTGGAGAAATCCATATTGGAAATCTTCCATTAGGAAAATATGAATTGAAAGAAGTTCAGACCCTTGAAGGATATGTGCCAAACGATACAATATATGAAATTGATTTAAGCTATGATCATAGTGATAAAGTCATCTATACTAAAGAAATCAACGTAGAAAACGAAAAAACAACAACTGAAATTTCTAAAGTCAGTGCAACTGATGAAAAAGAACTAGAAGGTGCTCATTTATCGCTAAAAGATAAAAATGAAAACATCATTGAAGAATGGGTTTCAGGCAAAGAATCTCATATCATCAGAGGGCTTTTGATTGGTGAAGAATATACACTTCATGAAGACTTGGCACCTATTGGTTATGCAACAGCCAGTGATGTGACTTTTACAGTCAACGCTGATGGAACTCCAACAAAAGTGACTATGAAAGACGAAATCACAAAGGTAGATATTTCAAAGGTAGATGCAACAAATGAAAAGGAAATTGAAGGTGCTAAACTATCTTTGACTGATAAGGAAACAGGAGAAATTGTTAAACAATGGACTTCAAAGAAAGAACCACATCGAATCGAAGGATTAGAGGTAGGAAAAACTTATATCTTGCATGAAGATCTTGCTCCAGTAGGATATGAAGTTGCCAGTGATGTTGAATTTACTATTGCTGATACTGGAGAAGTTCAAAAAGTTGTCATGAAAGATCAACCTAAGACAACTGTTGTGAAAACTGGAGATGATTCTCAAACAGGATTATATCAAGCAGTCATGGCAATGGCAGGAATTACAGTCCTAGTGATATCAAAAAAATCAAAAAAGAAAGATGGTGACATGAATGAACAGTAGCCTATGGATTATAACAGTAACATTATCAATCATGATAGCTGTTTTAGGCATCAAGATATATGTCAAAGTCAAAAGACAAAAAAGAAAACTCATTGAAATGAAACAAAAACAATAACAATCTATTTTTTAAAAACAGGTGGCATTATTGCTACCTGTTTTTATATAAAGGAAAGGAATGAAAAACATGCTTTTTAAAACCAGAACGGAACATCTAGAAAATATAATCAATGAAATATTTGCATCTAAGCTATATGAACATCCGCATATTGACTTTATTCTCGTTAAAAAAATCAACGGAAAAGATTATTACGCAGCTGGCGTTTCAGATAAAATCAATCCACATGAAGCTTTTCTATTTCGTCCAAAAGCGAGAAGCAAATCAATTCCCATTCAAAATATTCGTTATGACAAACAAAAATGTAGAGATCTATTTGATGAGTGCATTGAGGGATATGTTCTTCAACAAATGCAAAAAGGATATAAGATTATCTATATGTCCATTGGCTTTCATATTACATTATGGGAATTTATAGATAATTTTTATCACAGCATTGAATATTTTGATGATGGACTTACTTATTATATGTCTTTCTGCTATGAAATTGGTCTCACGTCTACTCTATTATCTCACTATATCTGTGGATATTTTCCAGATTTCATTCATGATTTTTTGGGTGAAGTGACATTTGAATCATCTAAAGAACTGGCCGAAAACATTATAGAAAGTAACAAGCATATGATAACTTCTTTAGAACTCAGAAATGAAATATGCTACAAGATTCTTGATAGGAGAACAGAAAATGAAGAAAGAAATTAATGATTTCATCAATGACTCCTATCAAATATTTAGGGATAAAGAAGAATTTGATATGGTCATCAGTCAAGTTTTGTCACTTAAAAATGAAGATGGAACAATTGGATTTCAGGCAATAGCTGTATCTCAAAGCGATTCTGATGAAATCAGATGTATTCGTGAAAATATTCAGGGAAAAACAGAATACCAGAAAGTTCCCAGCTGGGACTATAACATTGAGGATTATCTGCTAGATGACCTTGAAAATGGGTTTGAGATAGAGTTCATGACAGTAGATGAGCATTGTGGCATCTGGTACACCATTGATAACTGGCGCGAAGATATTTCTCATGTGGATGGTCTTCAAAAATATCTATCCTACTGTCAACAAAATGAAATCACTTCACAAGTCATTTCATTATATAGTTCAGATCATATAAATATTTTTGATCTTTATCAGGAGGCAAATGGACCATATAAAATTATTGCTGAAACAAGTATTGGAAGCAGAGCGATTGTTTTAGGACATAACTCTATTTCCCCGTCCCCTTATGTGACATGGGATACTACACCTAACAGAAAACATGGATATTATGCCGGTCACTATTTTTCAAGTTACACAGATGCTTTCAAGGATTATAAAGAGCGATGTCAAGTCATCATGAGCAAACATCTTGAATTTGAAAGAAATAAAACAAAGCCTAATAAGGTGAAAAAGGAATATGAAAGATAAAAATTCATTCAAGATGGTATTATGGAACGATGATAAGAAAGTATATATCGACCTTTCAAAAGGATATGATCATGTTTCTAATTCCCTTCGCAAGTTAGGATATAATTCTCCTTATGATGTTAAATTTACTCATGTAAGATTCAAGTTTACACATCAAAGTAACGAAAATTTAAAATATCTAGCTCAGATCGTTGATAAAGATGATTACATCATGGACGTATTTAGAGCATTTCAGTACCTTAATCATGAAGAAGGATTTGATAAATGTCTAAGTACATCAATAAATGAACATCAGATTCATTCTATTTCAGACATACTGGTCAAAGGAAATCTATATCAACTCAATAACAATAATAAAAACAATAATATACCCAACCCACAAAAGATAAAACTAGAAGATATAAGATTTCAGGAAATAACAATTTTTAATAAGCATGCGTTATTCACACCTTACCGAATTAACAGTAAAGTTCTTCCAAAAGGAGTATACAAATACGAATGTCAGAATGATGATAATCAAGATGGAACAATTACAATGATAGGAAAAAACATTCATGTAAATTTCTGGGGAACCATATTGACTACAAAGAAGATAGGATTACATCATGGATATAGAAAAATAAATGAGACTAAAGATGTATCATATAATGATGCTAAAAGTATCTCACTTCATGATTATCTTAAGAAACATCCTATTGTAAAAATGAATCACCTACGTTAATCCATCTTGTAATTCTAATTTTCTCATGAGATAATCTAATTAAAAGAACATAATTTATAGGGGTGAAGTCTTCTATGCATAACGAAAGTAGTAATCGATTATCTTCAGGAATCTTCAATGAAAAAAAAGAATTAGAAAAATCATGCTTAGATGATGCTATTAGCAAAATTCCTTGGTTACAAAAATTTGATTTAATAACAGATGATTCACATGAAAGACCTGATTTTATATTAGAAAAAAATAATGTGCTTATAGGAATAGAACATTTTCATATTGATACATTATACATTGACAAAAAGAAACATACCGGTTTAGCTCGATATACTTATAATGATATAAGAACCTTATATAACAAGTATCATCCAAAGGCAAAACAAAATACTTTTGAGACACAAGATGCTAAAGATGCTAGTTTAGAATTAGAAAAAATTATTAATGAATTAATATCTATACAAAACAACTTTGATTATAATTTTTTCATAAAAGAATGGGATAGGATTTTTAATAAACATTACCATAAAAGATATGAATATAAAAAAGAAAACCATTTAAATAAGCTGGGATTTTTAATTGAAATAAGAAGATATTTTAAATATCCTTATATTTGTATCAAAAATAATTCTAAAATTCATTTTGATTATAAAGGCATACCTATAACCAAAGATATCGCTAAATATTTAAACAAATATAGTGATGGAGTAGACTTTTTTATAGTAGTGGTAAAAGGATTATTTGATAATTATATAAATGTTGAATTTTATGATAGAAATAATCCTGCAATAGTAAAATATGATAGCTTCAAGTTTGTAAAAATACACAACAATATAAAAATTAATATTAAATAATATTAATAGCTTTTTATATTGAGGTAAAAAATATGGTTAAATTTAAAAAAATAAGAAACTCAATTTTGAATATTATTTTTCATACACCAGATAAAAAACTTAATGATATAGAAATCGAAAAAATAAAATTAAATGGTTTAATTCATTTTTGCACTGCTAAAAGTGCCACATATATCATTAAAGAAGGTGTTAAAGGAAATTTGAAAAAACCCATGAAAAAAAAGGAAATAGGATTTACGTGGTTTTATATTAACGATGACACAACTTTTGAGGAAAAAGTCGAAGAAATTCATAGTAAAGGTATAAGAAATAAATACGATAGTTATGTTGTATTTAAAGATATTGAAGATAATCAGATAAAAAAACTACGCATCAGAAGAAGAACAGATTGTGCTATCATTTATCCAAATGATTTTTCAACTACTAATATGAACAAATATCTTATACAGGATAGAATTAAACATTTAAAACATATTTTAAACCATAAAAACAAGTAATTGTTATGTACTGTTTTTTAATTATTAAATAAGAGATTCCTAATTTTCAAGAATCTCTTTTTATATACAAATGAAAGGAGGTTCAACATTGAAAACAAAATATGAATACATTCATGAGCTTCTACTTGAACAAGTTGAAAATCTTTCCAAGTCACCCTATAATTGGATGGCATTCTTAAAAACATCAGCTTATATGTTTAAGTTACCTTTTCAAGATCAGTTACTAATCCATGCTCAAAGACCTAATGCAACAGCATGTGCATCTTTTGAAACATGGAATGAAAAACATAGCAGATGGATACGCAAAGGTTCTAAGGGTATTGCTCTTCTAAACGATGATAACACCTTAAGATATGTGTTTGATATCAAGGATACCCGAAGTCCTAGCTTCAAACCTCTCTATCTATGGAGAGTAGAAATAAAAGATGAATTAGAATATATCCATATGCTTGAAAATAAGTATGGAGATATGAATTCTCCTATAGATTTAGGACGGGTAATCATTGAAATGTCATCTATCATTACTGAAGAAAATGTACAGGATTACCTTGCTCCCCTTTTCAAATTTCGAAAAAATAGCGAACTTGAGCACATGGAAGAACATGAAATCATGATTGAATTTAAATCATTATTAGTAAACTCTATAGCATTTGAAATCATTCACAGAAGTGGATTGAATGTAAATGATTACTTTACTGCTGATGATTTCTACGCTATAAAAGATTTTAATACCATTGATATGATCATGCAACTTGGAACAGCAAGTCGTGACCTATGTGAAATAGGCATGAATGATATTTCCACAAAAGCCAAGGAAATTATGGTCCGTACATTTGAACAATCTAAACAAATAATACAAAATAGGGGTGTAAACAACGAAAGGAGCGATACACATGAAAGAATTGACATACAATCAAGTGGGAGATTATCTAATACCGAATTTGAAAGCAGAAGAATCAATCTTCAACAGCAGATACGCAAGGATGAGATACAATTACCTCAAGGAGACCTATCCAGCACATCTTCTAGCATTGAGAGTGAAGAACGAACTCAACAATCACTTGAAAGAGATCGACATACAAGCCAAGCAGAGAATGGATATCCTAATGAATCAATTATTAAAGAAACAACCCGCTCCCAACAAAGAAACACATCAGATGAAATGGGTACAGCATATGAACAATCTCAAACAACAAGCCGAGGAAATAATCCTCAACGAACTGATTTACAACTAGATTTAGGATTTGGTGGTGAAGATAATACTTTACCACCTTTTGATTTATCTGATCTTCCTACATTGCTTAGAGAAGATGTTTCTTTACAGCACACAAAAGAAGAGATCCAACAATTCTTTAATGAACACGGCGATGATGAAGAACGTGCTATCTTTCTAGAATCCTGTTATGACGATACATTGGTACAAACGTTCAGAAAACCAGAGCGATATGACTTTTCCTATATAGGGTATAAGAAAAAGGATCATGGATTAGAAGTATGGTCAGGAAATTATCTTGATCAAAAATCATTGTCTTATCTCACGTTCTTTGAACTACAAAATGAAGTATCAAAACTGATTGAAAGTGGTGAATATCTTATTCCTACTTACAATAAGATGTCTCCAATTCAAAAAACATTCTACAACAAGACGATGAACAGGAATGTCGATTATTATCTGTTTTCCTATCATCCACAGTTCTTAAAGAGTTCATCAGAGATTATTTCTTACCTTAAATCAGAAACAGATAAGGATAAAAGAGCAGAATTTATCAAGGACTTCTATCCAGAAGAGGTTGTAGAAATCATGGTCGATGGCATTTCTCTAGGATTTAAGAAAGAAGATGACCATCTTCACATCTACATGGGGCATTATGATGACCAAACTACCTCATCAGATTATTCATGGAGCGTCGTAGATCGAGAAATTGAAGGCATGATCCTATCCCGTTATTTTGATCCAAGTATTCAGATTCCATCCTCATTGGAACAACAAAATGTTGTCTATGAAAATGAAGAACAACTCAACAACGGAATCTTCTTTTCACAAGAAGAAATTGACCGCATCCTAACAAGAGGAAGTGGATTTGACCAAGGAAAGATGCGAATCTACCAACAAATGCTCCGTCATGAATCAAATGATAAAAATGCAGAGTTTCTCAAACATGAATATGGAATTGGTGGATCTCATCCAGCTTTTGGAATTATTGATATGAACTATGATGCTAAAGGCATCGAATTATCTCGTTCAAGACAGATCGGAGAAACGGAAATCTCAGTCACGCTTAACTGGAAGAAAGTCGCAAAACGAATCAATGAACTTGTACAGTTAGACCGTTACCTTTCACCAAAAGAAAAAGAATACTACCCTACTTTTTTGCAGGAACAGATGAATCGTGAACTGGAATATGAACGTCAACAACTTGCTGATACCAACAATTTTGATTCTATTCAAGAAACAGCTATAGAAGAAAAAATAGAAACCATCAAAGAATACAGATGGAAAATCGGTGATACTATCTATAAAGGTGTTGATGAATATACCATTCTTGAAGATGGACAAGATATTGCTATTCAAAATAAGAATTTTCCTTTATTCATTGACTACATGAGCCGACAGGAATTCATATCCCTTTTAAAAGAAAACCCATTAAACGACGGTCTTCTAGTCGAAATAGAAGCATCTAATGATAATGTTCAAGAAACTCTTCCAAGTGAAGATAAACAAGAACAATTATATGAACGTTTCAAGGACATTGCTCCGGGACTTATCAATAGGACAAGTCCTTTTCTTGTTTATAGAACCGAAAATAGCAATGATTATCCCTTCACCATCGCTTTTGATCAGGAAACGAATATCATCGATATGTACCATGTTTATGAGATTGAAGGAAGAGAAGTCATGGAGCCACACATGCAATTTGAATTTGATGTTGAAAATAATGAAATCGTTCCTTTCTATTTCAATAATCCGATCATTGGGTTAGAATATGATCTGCATAATGGTACGGATTCAGAATTTGAAACAGAGCTCTATGATTATGCAATCCAATGGCTAGGAAATATCAAACAAAAAGGATATTATATTGAGTCTGAACAGATATACAAAGATGAAACAAAGATTGGTGTTTATTTCTACGATTACGATAAGGATCACAACGTTATCTATACTAACAATCCTTCTATTTCACAAGAACAAAAAAATGAAACTCCCCTACCTCAAGAGAAGATCAATTATCAAATCGTTGATGACCATCTTGGTGCAGGGACTCCAAAAGAAAGATATCGAAACAATATAGCAGCTATCAAGCTGCTTTTTTCTTTGGAAGAAGAAGGAAGACTGGCAACGAAGAAAGAACAGGATATCCTTGCCAGATATGTTGGATGGGGTGGTCTATCCGAAGCCTTTGATGAAACAAAATCAAACTGGTCTAATGAATATCATGAACTCAAGACCTTATTAAACGAGGAAGAATACAATGCGGCTAGAGAATCGACCCTAACGGCATTCTATACACCATCGGTCGTGATAGAAAGCATCTATTCCATCATCGAACGTTTCGGATTTCATCATGGAAATATACTAGAACCAGCTTGTGGTACTGGAAACTTCTTAGGAAAGCTTCCTGCTTCTATGGAATCTTCAAAGCTTTATGGAATTGAACTGGATTCCATTACAGGACGAATTGCGAAACAGCTTTATCAGAAAGCAAATATTGCAGTCGAAGGATATGAAAAGACTTCCCTACCCGACAGCTTCTTTGATGTTGCAATCGGTAATGTTCCTTTCGGTCAGTTTAAGGTATCAGATAAACGATATGATCGATTGAACTTCAATATTCATGATTATTTCTTTGCCAAGACCATCGACAAGATTCGTCCTGGAGGATTGATTCTTTTTCTCACTTCAAAATATACGATGGATAAAGCCAATTCATCGGTCCGTAAATATATCAATGAGCGTTGTGAATTACTAGGAGCGATCCGTCTTCCCAATGATACCTTCAGTGAAAGTGCCAATACCAAAGCTGTCAGTGATATCCTGATCCTAAAAAAACGAGAAAGACAGATGGTCAATGACGCTCCATGGCTTTATACACAGACCGATGGAAACGGACAAACATACAATGCCTATTTTCACGAACATCCTGAGATGGTACTTGGTCATTTTGAAATGGCAAAGTCCATGTATGGTCGTGATGATCTAACTGTCATCCCATTTGAAGATATCCCACTCAAGCAATCATTGGAAGAAGCAATTATGCATATTCACGGACAAATTGATGAAATGATCTTAGATGAATCCGTGATTGATGAACCAGAGGATACCATCGTCACGATACCAGCTGATCCAACAGTTAGAAACTTCAGTTACACGATGGTTGATGGAGATATCTACTTTAGAGAAAACAGTGTCATGAGCAAGATTGAGCTATCACAGACCGCTAAAAATCGAGTCATTGGCATGATAGAAATACGAGATTGTGTACGTGAACTGATCGAATATCAAAAGGATGACTATGATGAAAAGATCATCCTAGAACAACAACAAAAGCTAAACGATCTTTATGATACCTTTACAGAAAAATACGGATTAATCAACTCTCGTGGTAATAGTCTAGCTTTTAGAGAAGACAGTGCTTACTATCTGCTTTGTTCCTTAGAGAACATCAATGAAGATGGAACATTAAGATCGAAAGCAGACATGTTTACAAAAAGAACAATCCGTAAACATGTCGTCGTTGAAAAAGCAGAAACTTCTAACGAAGCCTTGATGTTATCACTATCAGAGAAAGGACAAATTGATTTTGATTATATGCATCAGTTAACAGGTTTTGATAAAGAGAAGATGATCCATGATCTAAAAGGTGTCATCTATAAAATCCCTCACATTGATGATGAAGACGATATCTATGTAACTGCTGATGAATACCTAAGTGGTAATGTACGTGAGAAATTAAAGATAGCCTCACTTTCTGCTGAGATTGATCCAAGCTATAAGGAAAATGTAGAAGCTTTAAAACAAGCCATGCCACAAGATCTAACTGCTTCAGAAATTGAAGTTCGCATCGGTGCCACATGGATAGAACCGGAAATCTATCATGATTTTCTTGTTGAGATCCTTTCCCCTTCTCCATTTATCCAGGAAAGGATTCAGGTGTCTTACTCTTCCGTAACGGCCGAATGGAACATATCCAACAAGAACTGGGATAGAGGAAATGCTAAAGCAGAAAAGACCTATGGAACACATAGAGCTAATGCGTATCGATTGATCGAAGACTGTTTGAATCTAAAAGCAACTAAGATCTTTGATTATGAATATAACGAAGATGGTAAAAAAGTGGCTGTTCTAAATAAGAAAGAAACGATGATTGCCCAACAGAAGCAGGATTCAATCAAAGAAACTTTTACGAACTGGATATGGAAAGATTTTGAACGTAGAGAACATCTAGTTAAAAGATACAATGAACTATTCAATTCAATACGCCCTCGCGAATATAACGGAGATCATCTTGATTTTCCGAATATGAACAGCGAGATATCATTACGAAAGCATCAAAAAGATGCAATCGCCCATATCTTATATGGTGGAAACACCTTACTTGCACACGTGGTGGGTGCAGGCAAGACTTTCGAAATGACGGCTGCTTGCATGGAACTAAAGCGTCTAGGATTAGCACAAAAATCCATGTTTGTCGTACCCAATCATTTGATCGAACAATGGGGTTCTGAATTCCTTCAACTATATCCAAGCGCCAATATCTTGGTGGCTAGAAAGCAAGACTTTGAAAAAAGCAAACGAAAGACCTTCTGTTCTCGCATAGCAACAGGCGAATGGGATGCCGTCATCATTGGGCACAGTCAATTTGAAAAGATCCCCGTTTCCGTGGAAAGACAACGTAAACTTATCGAAGACCAGATTGAAAGCATTACACTAGGTATTCAGGAATTACGTAGAAACAATGGCGAAGGATATTCGATCAAACAAATGGAAAAGACCAAAAAAGGACTGAAAAAACGTTTAGAAAAGCTCAATAGTGATGAGAGAAAAGACGATGTCATTTCCTTTGAAGAACTTGGAATTGATCGTTTATTTGTCGATGAGAGTCATAATTACAAAAACTTATTCCTGTATACAAAGATGAGAAATGTAGCTGGACTATCACAGACCGAAGCACAAAAATCATCCGATATGTTCATGAAATGCCAATATCTTGATGAAATAACTGGCGGAAAAGGCGTCGTGTTTGCAACTGGAACACCAATAAGTAATTCCATGACCGAGATGTATACGATACAACGTTACCTTCAATATGGAACATTGAAGCAACATGGATTGGAGCATTTCGACAGCTGGGCTTCTACATTTGGTGAAACTGTTAGTGCAATCGAGCTTGCTCCTGAAGGCACTGGGTATCGTATGAAGACAAGATTTGCTCGTTTCTTCAATCTACCAGAACTAATATCCATGTTCAAAGAAGTTGCCGACATCAAGACCGCTGATATGTTGAATCTTCCTACACCAAATGCTCATTATCACAATGTCGCAGTCAAACCAAGTGAGGAACAAAAAGAGATCGTAGCCGAACTTGCCCAGCGTGCACAAAAGGTACGTGATGGTAATGTCGATCCAACCGAAGATAACATGTTAAAGATCACCAATGACGGAAGAAAACTAGCATTAGATCAGCGTCTTGTCGATCCTTCCCTCGATGATTATCCACATGGAAAAGTCAATGCTTGCATCGACAATGTTTTGCGTATATATGAAGAAACAAAAGATAAAAAATCAACGCAACTTATCTTCTGCGATATGTCTACCCCATCCAAAACATCCAAAGCTTTTCTTGAACAAATCAAACAAAATGAATCGGTTCCGTTCATGAATGTTTATGACGATATCTTTCAAAAACTGATCAATAGAGGAGTTCCTTCTAGCGAGATTGCTTACATCCACGATGCGGCAACCGATGCAAAAAAGAAGGAACTTTTTTCTAAGGTTCGTGAAGGAAAAGTACGAATTCTTTTAGGTTCGACACAGAAGATGGGAGCAGGAACCAATGTACAAGACCTACTGATCGCTTCTCATGACCTAGATTGTCCATGGCGTCCTAGTGATCTGGAACAACGTGCTGGAAGGATCATCCGTCAGGGAAACACGAACAAAGATGTCGATATTTATCGCTATGTCACCGAACAAACATTTGATGCGTATCTTTATCAGCTTGTGGAAAACAAGCAAAAATTCATCTCACAGATCATGACTAGCAAATCCCCTGTTCGTTCTGCTGAAGATATTGATGAAGCTTCCTTGAGCTATGCAGAGATCAAAGCACTAGCAAGTGGTAATCCAAAGATCAAGGAAAAGATGGATCTTGACATACAGGTCAATAAATTAAAACTAGCCAAAGCAAACTATCTCAGTGAGAAATATGATTTGGAAGATAAGATCATCAAATACTATCCAAGCAAGATTTCCACATTGAAAGAACGTATTGCTTCCTATGAAAAAGATATTAAAGAGACACCAGAAGTAACGGAATTTGATGGAATGATGATCAAAGGAAAACGATATGAAGATAAAGAAACCGCTGGTAAAGCATTATTGATCATCTGTAAATCGATTCAGGATTCCACGCAGCAAAACATCGGTGAGTATCGTGGATTTAAGATGCTAGCTTCCTATGATTCCTTCTATCAAATGCATACGATTTTTTTGATGAAGAATCTCGCACATAAAGTTGAACTTGGTAGTGATGTTTTTGGAAACATTACCCGTCTAGATAATGTGATCAATGGCTTATCTAAGAAGCTTGAAATCGAAAAAAATCTTTTAGAAAACACTCTGAATCAATTTGAAAATGCAAAAGAAGAAGTCAAACGTCCTTTTGATAAAGAAGACGAACTTCAAGAAAAAAGCAATCGATTATCGGAATTAAACAAGGAACTGGATATAGGAAATCAAAATGATAAAGAAATAATTCCTTTAGATGAATCATCAGAAGTCATTCAGGATAAGACTATCAGTAATCATGAAAGATAAATTTTCATATCAACACAAAATGTAAATATTGTATATTTATTATTTAAATTTAAACATGTTAATGACATTGCATAAAATAATATAATATCAACAACATAGAATTTATAGTAAAATAAGATTACAATTAAAAAGAAAATTAAAAAAGTTAAGCGTAGATGAATACAACAAGAAATGGATTGCTTAGATTATCTAATGATAATATTTCAGAAAAAGATGCAAGCAGTATTATTGGTAGAAAGCTGCGTTTAACTGATTTTTCTGACGGCGGATTTTTAGTTCATAAAGGAGGTTCAATATGATTAGTAAAACATATCATCAGAACAATGTCATTTAAATAATCAATAAAGAATTTTCTATAAAAATAATATAAATAGTCTCGTGACTTCTTTTATTTCAATATCAACCACTATTTTTTCTTTTTCATAGGAATATAAATTTATAATTTCATTAAATCAAATATTAATATCATCTTAAAAGCAACGAAAAATTTTTCGTTGCTTTTTTATATAGGAGAAAACAAACATGAATATAAAACTTCTAAAAAAGATACCAATCGAGCTTGTTATACAGCTCAAGACAATTAATCTACTGACATATTTAAAGCAATATGAACCTAATTCAATCGTCAAAAATAAGAATCATTATGATTCGATTACACATTGTGGTCTTACAATATATGAGGATAGATGGTCATGGAAATCACACCATCTTAATGGTAAAACTGCCATCCAGTATTTAGTTTTTGTTGAAAACATGAACTATACCGATGCCATGTATCTACTTTATCAATGTTACAGAAAGGAACTTAACAATGGCAAAAAGATTCATCAGTAAAAAAGATCTAGCAAGAATAAAAGAGCTTGACCTTCTAAATTATCTCAAGAATTATGAGCCTCAGGAACTTGTTAAAAAGAGCAGAAATGACTACGTAACACGCACTCATGGATCACTTCATATTAGCAATGGTCTATGGTGTTGGTGGGCTCAAAACATTGGAGGTCGAACTGCACTTCAATATCTCATTAATGTAGAAGGCATGGAATTTCTAGATGCCGCATTATATCTAAAGAATCTGATTGATAAACAACCTCCAACAAAAATTATTCAGCCAAATAGATCTAGCTATCATTTTCGCCTCCCCTATCGCTACGAAAATGACAACAAGATTATCAGCTATCTTGTCAATGAACGAAAGCTCGATAAGGGCATAGTAGATTATTGCATCAAGAAAAAACTCATCTATGAATCAGCATATGATCATGCTGTTGTATTTGTTGGATATGATGAAAGCCATATGCCTAAATTTGCATGCACACGCTCAATAGATTCTGATATTAAAAAAAATATTCCGGGAAGCAATAAAGCATACAGTTTCTGTATACAAAATGAGCATAGTCACCAGCTACATGTGTTTGAATCTGCTATTGATTTACTATCATATATGACGATTCTAAAAGGAAATAAAAATGATTATCTTAACAATAATTACCTTTCCATAGATGGAGCAACTCTCATCGGAAAAAATATTCATGATACTGAAATACCTGTTGCACTTAATCATTTTCTAAAGAACCATGAAATCAGTTGTATATACCTTCATATGGATAACGACAAAGCTGGAAAGGATACTGTGAAAAAAATTCAATATCATTTAAAAAATCAGTATAAAATCATTGACTGCTCACCACAAAAATATAAAGATGTTAATCAAGAACTGCAGACCAAAGTATTTCATACTGGCATGGAAAGATGAGTTAATAGCAAAGGATTTTTCCGAAAATATGCAATTTTTAATTTTGTACAATTCATTTTCAAAGAAAAATATTGCATAATAATTATGAGGTGATTTACTGATGGATAATATAAAAATATTGACCATTATACTAAAAGAACAGAAAGATGATGTTATTGATTATTACTATCTTGCTAATGAATCTGATACAAAACTAGCTGGCATCGTTTCATTGAAAATGAACATTTTTGAAAAACTTCCTGTGAAGATTGACGACTATACACTCTTTGCGATAAATGCATATCTCAATGATGAGATTTCAGTAGTTCGCCCATGTAATGATCCAGTGGAAGTTCCAGACTGTCCAGACATTTATGCAGTATTTGCTTCAGGTACAATTATACACCACTATATTGAAAATAATAAAATGCCTGAATTCATCTGTTCATTAAGTGATGATGCCATAGATTTAATAATGCAGTCTGATGAATGTGTTCAATCACTTGTTGATAATGGGATTATAAGTAAAGAAGAATTAGATGAATATCGTAAAGAACAGAATAAAAAAAGTTCATAAGCATGTCATTCAATGACCAATGGACCTTTCGTATGTTCAAAAATGAATCAGTCTATTTCTTAGCCATTCGTCTGTGAGACAATGGCTATTTTATTATGTAGAAGGAGTGAATATTTATGAAAAAATATCTTGTTGAAATTACTGAAACTTTGCAAAAACAGATTACCGTTTCAGCTAATTCCCGTGAAGAAGCTGAACAAAAAGTCAAAGAAAGATACAAAAAGGAAGACATCGTTCTAACTGAAGGTGACTATATTGATACAGACTTTCATGTCATAAAAGAAACAAGAATAATGAATCATAATGAAAGATAAATTATGATTTCTATTCTATTCTTAAAGTAAGATAACATTTTATTATTAAAGGAAATATAATATTGATATAACTGTCTATTTAGTAAATGATTGAAAGAAGTTTTAAAAAATAATATAATGAAATTAGTTATAGGACTTATATGTTTGTATGAAAGGAGATATACCAGTGAGCTCAATATCTGATAGTTTTACTAGAATAAATTTTCTCTATAACATTAATGATTTAAAAAACTTAATCAGTATATTTGAATATGGTATTCTATCAAAGAATTCATTAATAAAAAAAGGAATAAAAAATTACACAGATTTATCTAATCCTGATGTACAAGAAAGACGAAATAACATACGAGTTCCAAATCATGGATTCTTGCATGATTATGCTAATCTTTATATTGACGCTCGAAATCCAATGATGTATGTCGAGATAAACAATAAAAACATTAATGAGCTTTGTGTTATTTGTGTAGATAAAAAAATTCTAGATCTAGAAAATGTCGTCATGACAGACCGCAATGCTGCTGCTGAACTTGCTCAATTTGACGAACCTAAAAATGCCCTAAGATTTTTAGATTTTGATAGTATATTTGCAAGGTATTGGAACCATCCTATATCATATATTAAAAGTGAGTTAAAAGCCAAGAAATGTGCAGAAGTTTTGGTTCTTGATAAAATTCCTGTAAATTATTTAATTAAAATTAAAGTTGCGACACAACTGGCAAAAGAAAACGTAGAACAGTTGCAACTAAATGTGCCCATAGAAATAGATAAAGATATATTTTTTAAATAAAGAAAGGAGCAGTTATTATGATTCAAATCAAGATAGGTAATATATTCGAATCAGATAAGGATGTTCTTGTTAATACAGTAAACTGTGTTGGTGTTATGGGAAAAGGTATTGCAAAAACATATAAAGAAAAATTCCCAAAAATGTTTGAAGAATACAAAAATTTATGCATAAAAAAAGAAATTGTACCCGGAAAAGCCTATCCATATTATGAAAATGGTAAAGTGAGAATACTCAACTTCCCTACCAAGCAACACTGGCGATCACCATCCAAACTTGAATATATAACCAATGGTCTAGATTGGTTTGTTCAAAATTATCAAGAACTAGAGATTAAATCAATTGCATTTCCGCCTCTAGGTTGTGGAAACGGTGGTCTTGATTGGAAAACAGTTGGCCCCGTAATGTATCAAAAACTTTCTAAATTACCTATCGATATAGACATATATGCACCTTTTGGGACATCAAAAGAATATCTAACAAGTAAATATTTATTAAATGAAGATATTCAAATACAAGATACAGGAATTATCAATGAACCAATCAACAAAAACTGGTTATTAGTTTTACAATTAGTAAAACATCTCTCTCATTCAAAGTACAGCATAAAAGTTGGACGTACTATTTTCCAAAAGATATGCTATGTTCTATCAAGATATGGAACAGATTTAGGATTAAAATTTACAAAAGGCACTTATGGTCCTTACTCTTCTGAAATCAAAAAAATGATTACAATTCTTTCGAACCATAATTTAATTATCGAAAAAGAATATGGTCAAATGATATTGTTAACAGTAAATAATAACTTTAAAATCAATCCAAATGATTACTCGTCAGAGGATAAGGATAATATCAATAAAACATTCAGATTGTTTCAAAGAATAAAAGATACTGAACAAGCAGAACTGATTACAACAATATTATTTTCTTATGATCAATTAAATTTACAAAATAATACTATTACAGAAAACTCTTTATTCAATTATATTATCAACTGGAAAAAAAGATATAACACAGATGAATATGAAAAAAGAGTAAGAGAATTATCTAAAAATTTAACTTCAATGGGTTTAATAAATGTTGACTATTCACATGACTTTAAAGAATATGATTTTATATAACCCTTTAATCAGTTTGTCTATATCACCTACAATTATTATTTATAGAATATATAGTATATACAAAAATGATATTGATTATATTTGACTATTCATTCAAAAAATGAGTAGTCTTTTTTGTTAGAAAATAATATCTTCATACTAAAATTACGATATTAAAGCTATCAAAAATTCTAAAAAGTGAATTGTTTTTCAATATTTTATGAAATCCAAATATCAAAAATCCATAGAAATATTGATGAACTTTTATTAGCAAAAATATGTAGGATGTTGATTTTTCATGTCATAAAAATAAATAGAATAATAGATCACAATGAGAGATAAATACATTTCTATCTCTCTTTTTTGTTATGAAAATTGAAAGGAAGTGAATACAAAATGGATTCAAGAGTACAAAAATCAATAAACAAATTGGAAACATTAAAACAAAAAAAGCTAAGTGAAAAAGAAAAAATTGAACATGAATTATCCACAATAAATGCAGATTTGAAAAAATTATACACATTTAAAAATGAACAGGATAAGCTTCAGAGTGCAATCAATGATTTTTATCAGCCTAAAAATACAATTAATATCGAATGACACTCCAAGAGTGTCCTGTATACTAGCAAGCACTGAATTCGGTTGCCCACCTCATTCGCTTGTTAGGGTTTCACCCTAAGACCCCTACTACTGAAAGGAGAATTGCCAATGACAGAAAATAGAAAAAGACCTCATCGAGTGATCATTCATCTTAATGATAGGGAATTGAATTCACTCAATGAAAAAGTACACCAGACAGGTTATAAAAGAGAAGGATATATCCGTCTGCTTATTGCTGGTTATGAACCACCACCAAAACCAAAGAAAGATTTTTATGATATGATCAAGCAACTGCGAATGATTGGAAACAATCTCAATCAGCTTTGCATTATAGCCAATAAAACAGGAAATATAGACTACCATAGAATAAGATATGCTCTCGACGACCTCAATAAAAATATTGTACAAATCAGAACTGATGTCCTTCTCCCTAGAAAGGCTATTGATGATGGCAACAACTAAAATATGGCCAGTGAAAAATCACCTTAAACGTGTGCTTAATTATACAAGTAATCCGGAGAAGACGGACATCTTAGATGATGTTGATTTTCAGTTCAATGGACTTTCTCAAAGTATACATTATACAACTCAGGATATGAAAACAGAAAAACAATTATATGTTACTGGAATTAACACTAATCTCTCCACTGCTTTTGAAGATATGGTCCTAACTAAAAAAACATACTGCAAAGAAGATGGTATTCTTGCCTTTCATGGCTACCAGTCATTCAAGCCTAATGAAGTCGATGCAGAAACTGCGCATCAGATTGGTATTGAACTTGCTAATATTCTATGGGGAGATCGCTTTGAAGTTCTTGTATCAACACACGTAGACAAGCACCACTATCATAATCATTTTGTCATCAATTCTGTTTCCTTTCGTGATGGTAAACGTTATTACGATAATAAAGCTACCTATAAAAGAATGAGAGAAATATCTGATATGTTGTGTGAAAAGTATCAGCTTTCAGTCATTGAAGATAAAAGTCATCAATCTCATCATTATGCAGAATGGAAAGCAGAAAAAGAAAACCGACCAACAAAACGAAGTCTTGTTGTTGAAGATGTTGAATATGCCATATCTATGTCGACTACAAAAAAACAATTTCTAAAAACATTAAAGAATATGGGATACTTAATTCGTGAAGGAAAACACATTTCACTCAAACCTCAAGGTGGAGAGAAAGCCTTTCGTCTACACAAACTAACAAAGGATGGACGCTATGATATGAGTATTATTGAACAGCGTTTGTATGAACGCCGTTATGCACAGTTTGAATCACCTACTCATACAGCAACAAAGAAATACTACTATAAAGGTGATTTAAGTAAAGCAAGAAAACTGACCGGTTTCAAAGCATTATATGTACATTACATGTTCCTTCTAGGAGTGATTCCTAATCAACGATCTACTCCAAAAGTACATTACTATCTTAAGCAGGATTTATTGAAAATGGACCAGATTACCGAGGAAGTTACATTTCTTTCAAAAAAGAATATCAACACATTAGAAGAATTAGAAGTTAACTTAGAAGAAACTCATTCTCGAAAACGTTCACTTGAAAATGAACGTAAATGTGTGTATGGAAAAATTAAACGCTGTCGTAATGCAGAATCAAAAGTATTGCTTCAACAAGACGTTGAAACCATGACAGAACAAATCAAATCGTTACGAAAGGAGGTGATGCTTTATGAGAGGATAAAAAAACGTTCAGAAGATATGAAAGCTAAATTAAAATATTATTCTGAACAAGAAAAGAAACATGAGCAAGATGCTATTGCAAGATAGAAAAAAGACATCAATTATAAAAATAATATATTTAATTTGAATGTATAATTTATAGGTTACAATTATCTAACTGCTTGAGCTTAAATGTGCAGTTTGATGTAGAATCATATCTTTTGCTATACAGTTTATCCAGATTAATTCCTGAAGCAATGACTCAACTCATTGCTTTTTTGTATTTCTAAACAATTATAAATTAAAGGAGCGTGAAAACAATGACAACCGGTGGAGAAACAGCTGATCAGATGACAAGGATGACTTTACAGGGTATTGAAGTTGCTGCCAATGTTGCACTCAAAGCTGGTGGTAAGGCATCTAAATCTTTAGCAGCAACGCTTTATGCTATTTTAACAGATAGAAAAAAAGTCAAAGGAAAAGCCAGACTTAATTCCATGTTAAAGTCTGGCAAAGAATTAAAAGTCTTTGCCATAAGACATAAGGATTTAAAAACATTCTGTGAAGAAGCCAAACGTTATGGAGTTCTATATTCTGTACTAAAAGAAAAAAACAACACTGATGGTATCTGCGATATCATGGTTCGTGCTGAAGATGCTGCGAAGATAAGCAGAATTGTAGACAAATACGAATTAGCTACAATCGATACCAACGCTATTCGAAATTCAATCCTCAATGAAAAACAAAACCCACTGAAAGATGTTCCTATTCTCAATGACAAAGAACATGATGATCTTGTTCACAAGCTAATGGCTTCAACAAAAAACAAGGAGCAACAAAACAGAAATGAAAACAGTGATATAAACCCGAAGAAAGCTTGGACAGAGAAAACAAGAGACAATCCGTTCGAGCATATCTCAATGCAAAAAAATACTGAACGTCCTTCTGTTCGAGCTAAACTCAATGAATACAAGATGTCTCATAAAAAATCAGGACGTTCAAAACAAAGAAACAAATCAAAAAATAAAAAAACAAAGGAGAGATAAATCATGAACGAACAGAAACAACATAAATGGTCGAAAGAAGAATTTGCAAAGATAATGAATGAAAAAAGACAATCATTATTCAACATGGCAAATGAACAGGTAGAAAAAGCTGTGGAGAGTGCAGATAATTTTTTAACTTATCTTAATTTGAAATCTCAGCTTGATTATACCGTCACTAACACATTACTTGTCATGGCACAAAATCCTAATGCAACACAGCTTAAGGACATCAGTCATTGGCGAGAAGATAATAAATATATTCGAAAAGGACAAAAAGGTATCCAAATATTAGAACCCGGAGAATATACTCGCAAAGATGGAAGTGCAGGAATTTCTTACAATCCAAAGTTTGTATTTGATATTTCTCAACTGCAAGGCAAAAATAATCATATTCATTCTCCAGAATATAGCACAAAGGAAATACTAAGTGCCTTGATCTATAAAAAAGATATACTACCAGAGGTCATCGAACAGGATACAAAGAATTTTGAACGAGTATATTTTGATCCTGAATCTCAAAAGATTCTTGTCAAAGATGGATTAGACCCCAAAGCAATGATTAATGGCATTATCAGAGAATATTGCATGATTGAATATATGGATATGGGTGCAACCAGAGAAGAAGCATCCTTTCAAGCTGAATGTTCTGCCTATATGATTTCAAGAAGATATGGAATCGGTGATTATAACACCATGTTCGTTTCATCTTCAAATGAACATTTCTTCTCCATGAACCCTAAAGAAATCAAGCAGGAGCTTGAAAACATCAGCCGTGTTACTGACAACGTTTCTACAAATATTAAATATGGATTGTACGCTCAGCAGGAACAGACGAAACAAAAAGAAGCAGGAGAGCATGAAAGATGAGCAAGGAAAAACAGTATGCAATAAAAGTTACTGATATGGAACGAAGAATACTCATCAAGGCACTGACTATTCTAAAAGAAAAGCAAATCAAGGAAGATAAAAATTACGATTTTATTGATGATCTCATCATCAAATCATGTGATGCAGTTCCAATAAAAAGGAAAAGAGCCTATGAAGAACGATAGAACAACTGACTATATTCTCATAGGCTTTTTTATTATTCCTATTATCTGGCTAGCAATTCTTATTGCACCTTACATGGATAGAGGTCTAATTGGTGCGTTGCCATATTTAAACAATGCCATCAATCACCCCTTCTCTTTTCATTGGTGCAAGGATACATTCAAAATCATATTCATCTTTTTGCTGATCTATGGTATTGGCATAGGCATTTACTATTCCACCCGCAGGAACTATCGCCGACAGGAGGAATATGGTTCTGCGAAGTGGGCAAATCCCAAGACCATCAATAAAAAATATGCAAATAAGGATATGTCACAAAATAAAATACTTAGTCAAAATGTCTGCATCGGTTTGAATGGAAAAAAACATAGAAGGAACCTCAATACTCTTGTCATAGGTGGATCAGGAGCTGGGAAAACACGTTTCTATGGTAAGCCTAATATCATGCAGTGTAATACGTCCTATGTGATTCTTGATCCTAAAGGCGAGATACTTCGTGATACAGGGGCACTGCTTGAAAAGGAAGGATATATTATCAGAGTCATTGATCTCATCAACATGAATAGATCGCATGGATACAATCCGTTTACCTATATCAAAGATGATAAAGATGTTCTTAAGCTGATAACAAATCTTATTAGAAATACAACCCCTAAAAATTCCCAATCAACTGACCCCTTTTGGGAAAAATCGGAAACCGCTCTTCTTGAAGCCTTATGTCTTTATCTGCTTAATGAAGCTCCTGAAGATGAACAGAACTTTACCATGGTCATGGAAATGATTGTTGCAGCTGATCCAAAAGAAGATGATGAAGATTATATGAGTCCTCTCGATTATTTATTCTATGATTTAGAAAAAGTCAAGCCAGAAAGCCTTGCTGTTAAACAGTATAAAATCTATAAACAAGCTGCTGGAAAAACTGCAAAGTCAATTCTGATTTCTGTTGGTGTACGTTTGGCCGCTTTTAATCTGGAGTCTATTATGTCACTAACCTGCCATGATGAGCTAGAGCTTGAAAAAATGGGTGAAAGAAAAACAGCACTATTTGCAGTCATTCCTGACAATGATTCAACATTCAATTTTCTAATTGGAATGCTTTATACTCAACTTTTTCAAATGCTGTATTACAGTGCCGATATTCTCCATAATGGTGAACTTCCAGTTCCTGTACATTTTGTTATGGACGAGTTTGCCAATGTTGCCCTGCCTGATGAATTTGATAAACTGCTTGCTACCATGCGTTCAAGACAGATATTTGTATCCATCATTATACAGAATTTGGCTCAAATTAAGACACTTTATAAAGATGCTTGGGAGTCAATTGTAGGGAACTGTGACGAACTCTATTATCTAGGAGGAAATGAACAATCTACACATAAATTCATGAGTGAATATTTAGGTAAAGAAACACTGGATACAAACACCTATGGTAAATCAAGCGGAAAAAGTGGAAGCTACTCTACCAATTATCAGCAGGCTGGTCGTGAACTCCTAACAGCAGATGAAGTCCGTCTGCTCAACAATGATTATGCCCTTCTATTCATAAGAGGAGAACTGCCAATCATTGATAGGAAATACAATATTCTCAAGCACCCCAATATCAAATACACCAGAGATGGAAATGGTATTGCTTACCATCATAACGAGATTAATCATACCATTGATGATTGGCAGAATATTGTTCTTACCGATAATGAATATGAACTTTTAAGCGAAGAAGACCTTGAGGAATATTTCAAGGAACAAGAAAAATAGAAAAGGAGACTTTATAAATGAACTTAAATAAAAAAACAAAAAAAATTTTAATAATCTATGCAGTGGTTGTACTTTTATTGAACTTCAACATACTTCATGTACATGCAGCAGGAGATCCAATTGCAGTAGTCAATAATCTAAGCGATTTTATTTTCAGTCTTATTCGTGCGATTGGAATGATACTGCTTGGCTTTGGTGTCGTTCAAATTGGTCTTTCATTAAAAAGTCATGATCCCAGTCAAAGGGCCAATGGATTCTTGACTGTTGCCGGTGGTATCGTCATTACCTTTGCAAAAGAAATCTTAAATCTTATTGTTGGAGGTTAAGAAATAAAATAAATGGAGGTGATTTAAATTGGGAGGTATTTTAGACAATCTTCAAAATGCACTTCAGACATGGAACGAGAAGTTAGCTGAAATATGGCTTCTTCTTACCCAGTCTCCCCAAGAATTCAAAGGTGGTGGCATATGGCAAGCCATAACAACAATTCATAATGCACTCATTGCCATTGGATTAGCACTGCTTGTCTTATTTTTTGTATTTGGCTTGGTTAAAACCTGTACAAGTTTTCAGGACATCAAAAGACCAGAACTGGCTGCAAAATTATTCATTCGTTTTGCAATAGCTCGTGGTCTTGTGGTATACGGGATGGAATTCATGTTAGCTATCTTTGATATAGTACAGGGGATTACAAGCACAATCATAACAACTGTAGGTATTGGTACCGCAACTGAAACCGTATTGCCAGATACAATCATTACAGCAATCGAGGATGTAGGTTTTTTAGAAAGCATACCTTTATGGGCTGTAACTTTACTTGGAAGCATATTTATCACTATACTGTCTTTCATTATGATACTAACAGTATATAGTCGCTTCTTTAAATTGTATATGTATACTGCTATCTCCCCTATTCCCTTATCTGCAGCTGCTGGAGAATCTACACAAAGTGTATGTTACTCATTTCTAAGATCATATGCAGGTGTCTGTCTGGAAGGTGCAATCATCATACTATCCTGTATCATATTTACAAAATTTGCAAGTAGTCCACCAGTCATTGATCCTGAGGCAAGTGCTGTAAGCATGGTATGGAGTTATGTAGGTGAGATTATATTTAATATGCTCGTACTGGTAGGCACTGTCAAGATGTCTGACCGTGTTGTAAAAGATATGATGGGACTGTAATCTAGCAAGCTGCAAGTTTACTGTAGAACTTAACCCATTATATAAAATCAAAATAGTTATATTTAAACCAGTCTTTTTACAGGGCTGGTTTTTCTATTGAAAGAAAGGAGCTTAACAATCAATGAAATCATTAAAAGATTACGAAAGTATTAAGGAATTTATCGAACTGCTAGAATATCAGGGGATGAATAACGAAAAAAAGCAATTGGAGTTTATTATTGATTATGTTGATACAACAGAAAAACAGCTAAATGCTGTGCTCAATGAACTTCAGAATGTAAGAATAGAACTAGGAACCATTCAACAAAAAACATTAAAAGCAACTGCACTTCGTACTGTAGAAAATGTGACTGATAAAGTCAATCTTGCTAAAGATAATATCATCAAGACTGAAGAATTCATTAAAACCACTATTGAACATGGTATCAAAGAATTCAAATCAAAAGGAAAAGATGCTTTAGTTTCGACTATGAAAGTCCTAAATGTTAAAGGATTGCTACAAAAATGTCAGCATTACTTTGACAAGATTCAGCAATCTGCTGATAAATCAATAGATACCCTTACACGATTAGGAAATGAGATTCATCAAGTCAATAATCATTTCAAGAATATCGGTCGTATCATTATCGGAAAAGATCCAATTGCATTCAAACAAAGAAATCACGATAAAGGAGTTATCAGTCTAACACAAAATGGACTTTTCAAGGTCATGGAAAAAATGACTTGTTTATCTGCAAAAACAAAAGAAAACATAAAAAAAATAAATAAGCAAGAACAAGAGCTAACATCAAGAACTTCATCTCAAAAAAAATCTGTAAAGAAAACATTAAACGATTTAAAGAAAACTGTTTCCAATAATCAAAAACATAATGAAATACTTCACGATGAAAGATAATTTTCTTAATTTATTCAAATATTATATAATTTATGAATATTTTCTCTTATAATATTCTTGATTAATACATCTAAAGAAAGGGTGAAATCAATGTGTATTTATTACAAAAAAAATTTTAAAAAAGTTAAAAATCGAGAACATATTTTTCCTGCCTTTTTAGGTGGTAAAAAAACTTTACCTCTAGGTTATGTTTCAGATGAAGCTAATCAGCTATTCTCTTCTTTAGAAAAAAAAGCATCTCTCAATTCAGTTATCTCACTGGATAGAAAATTTTTTGGCCCTGGAAAAAGAGGCAGTAATAAATTAGGATCTCCAGTCGTTCATATTGGAAACATAAACGATAGAGTTGGACTATATTTTATTTTTAAAGGAATTTCTCACATATGTCCACATATCTTTATAAAAAAAGATTTGGGTAATATTATTTATTCCCAAGATAACAATGACTCATGTTATGAGAAATCTATTAAACTCAAAGATTTCATTGATCAATTAGCAAAATTTAATGGTCATTTTGTTAATCTACAAAGCAACCTATTGAATAAAGATGAGTTATTGATTGGATACATTAAAAATAAATTTTTTATTGGTCATTCGCCAAATTCAACACTTGAAGCCGAAGATATATTTTCAATAATTCAACGATTGAAAAATCATTATAAAATTGAATCTTATAATATTTCTAATGAATCCCCTAAAATAGAAATACCGATTATCGTAAACGAAGAAGATAGTAGACTTTTTGCAAAAATCGGATTCAATGCATTAGCATATTTAAAAGGTTATGATTACGTTATGCAAGATTGCTTTGATTATATTAGAAATTATATAATAGGAAAAGGTAAATACCCCTATAGCACAATACCTACTAAAAAGAACCCTTTAAATTTTATTGATGGAAAATTTCATTATTGTATATTTACTCAACAAAAACATCATTTATATGCAACCATATGCTTATACAATTCTTGGTGCAGAATTTTTGACTTTGGAGAAGTGAATGATAAAGATAAAACATTTGAACCTTTTGGTTTGGTTTGTGATTGGCAAAATGATAAAGAAATGAAATTCATGGAGTTTCTACTAGATAAATTAAATAATATTTCTGATAATAATTTTTAGCAGTTGTTCTTTATGATTAACTGCTTTTTTATTTTCACTGAATGGAGGAATATAGATGAATGATATTTTTGCAGATATGCACTCTAGAATAAATGTTACGTATATCTCAGACCTACCCTATCATAAACATCATGTTCTTTTAGAAATGAAAAAGATGGATCTTAGTATCTATACAGATAAGCAACTTGAAGATTTTTCTTACTATGTATTCAAAATTCAATTTAAAAAGTTAAAAAAATTATTGAAGAAAGGATTGGTTGAATGGAAATAAAAGTAAACAAGGAAATAAGAAACTATACTGAAAGCATTGCCTTTGGACTCAACCTTAGACAATGTTTTTTTTCTGTAATAGCTTGCATAGTTGCAGTAGCAATCTACTTTCTATTTATAGATTATCTAGGAATTGAAATGACAAGCTGGTGCTGTATGCTAGGAGCTGCCCCATTTGCAGCTCTAGGATTTATCAATTATCAGGGAATGAACGCTGAACAAATTTTTATAACCATCATTCGTTCATTGATCCTGCAATATACAGATCTTATTGATCAACCATACAATCTCTATTACGAAATCACAAAAGATTATATTGATAGAAGACAAAAGGAAGGTGTGAAAAAGAATGTTAAAAAGCTACGTAAAAATAAAAAAACAAAATAAAGAGAAAATACACGTACCAAGAAGTGCACAACAGACAATTCCAATTGATACTGTCTATGAAGATGGTATCTTTCGCATGGGAACACGTTATTCAAAGACATATCGCTTTATAGACATCAACTACTCCATCGCTTCTGAAGAAAGCAAGGAAAATATCATCAAGAACTATAAGGACATCCTAAACTCATTTGATTCTACGGTTACAGTTAAAATCACAATCAATAATCATAAAATTGATCTTGCCCAGTTCAAGAATGATGTATTATTAAAACTCAAAAATGATGAAAGATATGACCGATTTATAAGAGAATATAATCAGATGCTTCTGGAAAACATGGCAAGATGTGAAAACATCATACAGGAAAAATACATTACAGTTACCTGCTATAAGAAAGATGTAACGGATGCAAGAATATTCTTTTCAAGATTGTTCAATGATCTTTCTGCTCATTTTTCACGATTAGGTTCAGCCCTGATTGAACTTAACCTGAACGAAAGATTAAAGATACTTCATGATTTCTATAGAAATGGCGAAGAAGAATATTTTGATTTTGAATTATCATACAATGCAAAAAATGGCCGCTCATTCAAAGATGACATCTGTCCAAGAGCGCCTATATTCAAAAATAAGCATTTCCAGTTGGGTGATAAATATGGCCGAGTATTATACATCTCCAAATATCCTCAATTCTTAAAAGATAAAATTGTTGCTGACCTATGTTCTATCAATAAAAATCTTATGTATTCAATGGATATTATCTCCATACCAACTGATGAAGCAGTAACAGAAACAGAAAACAGACTACTAGGCATTGCAACCAATATTGCTAATTATTCCCGTAAACAGGCTGCAAATAACAACTTCGCAGGCAGTATTCCCTATGATATGGAAAAGCAGCAGGAAGAAATCAAGGAATTTTTAGATGATTTAACTGTAAGAGATGAAAAAATGATGCTGGTTAATATTACAATCGTTCATCTGGCAGATTCATTAGAAGAATTGGATGCAGATACAGAAGTCTTAAAATCTATCGCACGTTCCAATGTCTGCGAGTTAACTCCACTTTTCTTTGCAAGCAGACAATTGGATGGGCTTCTCACAACACTTCCAATTGGTATCAATCGTCTTGATACTATGGTTCGTACTCTTTTAACTGAAAGTGTTGCTGCCTTTATGCCTTTTCGTGCACAAGAAATTATGGAAAAAGGTGGTGTCTGGTATGGGAACAACGCAATCACTAACAACATGATCATTTGTAACAAAGAAAATCTTAAAAATCCTAACGCTTTTGTTTTAGGCGTTCCAGGTGCTGGAAAGTCTTTCTTAGTAAAACAAGAAATCGAATTAGCTATGGCTTCTAGTGATGATGATATTCTAATCTGCGATCCTGAAGGCGAATATGACATCATCATGCAGGAATTTGGTGGTGAAATTATAGAGATCTATGCTGGTGGCAAGGACTATATCAACGCTATGGATATAACACTTGGTTACGGTGACTCTGGAGATCCATATAAAGATAAGGCTCAATTTATTTTATCATTGATTGAAAGTGCCAATCGAGGAACTGTTTCATTGGAAGAACGAAGTATACTGGATAGATGTATCAATATCGTTTATCAGAAGTACGAAAAAACCAGTATCATGCCAACTCTAAAGACATTAAGAGAAACTCTCATTCAACAGCCAGAATCACAGGCAAAGTCACTAGCATTAAAGATGGAACTATTCACAATTGGCTCTATGGATTTGTTTGCACATCAAACAAATGTCAATACAAAAAGTCGTGTCATTTCCTACAACATTCATAAACTGGATAAGAACATGAAAACAATGGGACTTCTTGTCATCACCGATCAGATCATCAACAGAGTCAATGAAAACTGGAAGAATGGAAAAAGAACACACATCTTCCTAGATGAATTTCATGTTGTCTACAGCAATCCTGAAAGTGCGACCTTTTTCAACTCTGCATGGCGTCAGTTCCGTAAAAGAGATGCGTTTCCAACAGGAATCACTCAAAACGTAGAATATCTCCTGAAAGATGAAGAAGCACGTTCAATTCTATCCAATACTGAATTTATCGTTATGCTGAATCAGGCAGCCAAAGATAGAGAACAGCTTGCTAAACTATTAAAAATAAGTGATGAACAGATGAGTTTCATTACCAATTCTCAACCAGGTTCAGGACTTATCAAACATGGTCCAAATCTAGTTCCATTTATCAACAAAATACCAAAACATACATTTATGTATCAGACTAATACAACTAATCCAAATGATAGAAAAGAAAAACTTGTTCAACAGGGACTGCTTAAAAGGTAGTCCTTTCATCTTTTTATAGAAAGGAGTTGATAACATCATGAATGAACTCAAGAAAAAAACAGAAAACAGGGAAATTAAAAGTAAAGACAAAATCGTAGATGTACGAAAGCATATTAAAAATATTACTATACATTCAAAAAATAACAGCAATGTTGATGAAAAGGAAGCACAGAACACATATGCTGTTGATAATATATCCAAAGAAGGAAAAAAAGCTATAAGCAATGTAAAAGAACAATCATTAAAGAATGTAAAAAAAAAATATGCCAAAAGAAAACAAAATAAGATTATTGAAAGCCAGAATCAAAATGCTTATACTTCTATCCCATCATCTTCTTCTCAACGTAAATCAGATAAAACAGTATCTGAAAACAATACTCTTAATAAAAGAAAAACTGATTTAAAAATAAAAAAGGATTCGAAATCCCTGCCAATTAAAAATAAAAATATTACTATCAAAAAAGAAACAGCCAATCAAAAATCTTATCAACATAAGATAAGACGTTTTGTTAAATTGAGAAATTATAAACAAATAAAGGATTCTTCAAGGAATAGCAATCGTATCAAAAAAGGCACTCATTCAGCCCTAAAAACTTTAAAAGGATCTTTTATATTCATCAGAAGAACAGTACTCAATGTTTCCAATCTAGTAGGTGCTGGAATTTCTATAATATTGTTACTTGTACTCCTTCTTTTTATCGGTGTTTTTGCAGCTCTATCTGATAATTCGTCTGTTAGCTCTACAAATGCTCCACTAAGTGCAGAGGTATTGGCTTACACTGATACGATAGAAAAATATGCGAAGCAATATGAAATGGAAGATTATGTTCCAATCATACAGGCAGTCATGATGCAGGAATCAGGTGGAAAAGGAACTGATCCTATGCAAAGTTCAGAATGTCCTTATAATACAAAATACCCAAATAAACCTAATGCTATACAAGAACCAGAGTATTCTATTGAGGTCGGCATACATTATCTGTCAGAGTGCTTTAAATCAGCTCAAGTCAGGGACTGCTTTGATAATGAACATATCTTTTTAGCTTTACAGGGCTATAACTATGGTAATGGTTATATAGACTGGGCAGTTAAAAACTTTGGAGGATATTCTAAAGCCAACGCTAAAGTATTTTCAGATCAGAAGAAAGCAGAACTAGGTACTGATGTCTATGGTGATCCAAATTATGTTGAACATGTCATGCGATATGTTTCTCTTGGATTCGGCAATTATCGTGAACAGCCTAATTTTGATAATATGGAGGCATGGGGGACTAACAATCCCTATTCAAGAGCAAATCTTTATGGCCAATGCACTTGGTTTGCTTGGGGACGTTTCTATGAAATCTATGGATATTCTCCCGGATTTATTGGTGATGGTTGGAAATGTGTTGACCAGTTATTACAGGCACATCCAGATAAGTTTATAAAATCTAATGAACCAGCAGTTGGTGCAGTATTCTCCTGTATTGGAAGAAATCATGTTGGAATAGTTATAAGCTGGGATGGAAAGAATATCACCATTCAGGAAGGAAATTTAGATGGAGTTACCAACACATTTGTAGAAGCAAAAAAAGATTGGCATACAGCAACCTACTCATTAGAGCAATTTCGCGTCAAATGTAAGGGAGTAGTATTTGCTAATCCTAAATAATGATGAAATTATAAAGGTATATTAGATTAATTATAATTTTTAAAATGCTTAAAAATGTCATTATCAGATTTTATTATCCTTATTTAAACAATAAATTGAAAATTTAGAGTTATACAAAACACACTTCAAGGAGTAGCAAATTATATAATAGTGAAACCAAAAATTTTATACATGTTCTGATAATGTAACATTTAAATTAATAATAATTAAAACAACATAAGAAAATAAAATAAAAAACACAAAAATCATACTGTAAAAAAGGACTATGTTATAGGTAATTTAAAATTCATAACGCTAGATTTTAAATTACCTATAAAACAAGGAAGAATCAAAGAAAACGAACAAATCAATTAATTTAATTCTTCCTACTTATGTTAATGATATAATAAAGTAATTGCTCCTCTTATAAAAATGCATATCATTAGTGCTATTATAAATGTATTAGTACTTAATTTTTTATACATAATAATCATAAATACTCCTAAAAATAATTCAATGGCTACAGTTACTATAAGTCCTAAAACACAAATATCATTATATAATATCAAATCAGAACAAACTGATAAAACAATAAAAATGACAATAAACTTAACAACTCTTTTAATCAACATCTTATTAAATTCTTTTTTTCCAACTCTTATCAATGAAAATAAATCTATTTCTATATATTGTTCTATACAATCAAATGATATTTTCAAATAAAAATAATTAATTAAAATATTGATTGCTATATATATAGCTCTGCTTGGAAAAAAATATTTTATATCATTATAATCTTGAAATGAAATATGAAATGTAAATGAACAAGCAAATAATATAATGAAGATATAAGTGTAATTTTTTAATATTTTCTTCACTCAGATACTAACTTTCCATTTTCTAATAAAAACTTTTTTGAGTAAAGTATATTCGGTAACAAATCATGAGAAGCAATAATTACACTTTTTCCTTCTTCAATCAACATATTAACCATTCCTTCAAAAACTGTAATACTATCATCATCTAAACCTCTAGTTGGTTCATCAAATAAAATTAAATTTTGATTTTCCATAACAGCTTGAATGATTCCCACCTTTTGCCTCATTCCAACTGAATAGCTTTTTAGCACAGAGCGATTGTTAAAATCTAAAAAATAATCATTACACAATTTAATAATTTTATGTTCATCATAATTATTTTTCAATGATCCTAAAAATTTTAGATTAAATTTTATAGATTCACTTTCTATAAACCCAGGATTTTCTATCAACGCACCTATATGTGTGTTATCGCTTTTTGATATTATGCCTTCGTCAGCTTTTAAAATATCACATATAATTTTAAATAACGTTGATTTTCCACAGCCATTTTTCCCATGTATATAAATACAGTCACCATTTTTAACTTCTAAGTTGATATTATCTAGTACAACATTTCCATTAAAACTTTTTTTAATATTGTTTAATTGTAGTAATAACATATTATAATTCCTCCTTCTAATAGATAAAAAATATATAATGGTAAATAAAATTTATAATAATGGGTATAACAACAAATAAAACATTCGATTTTCTATTAAATTGTAGGAAAATAAAATTTGCCTCTATTAAATATAAAATTGTATTAACTATCAACAATCCTATTAATAAACTAGTTGTATTTTCACCCCCATATATTCCTAATAAAAAAACATAAAGAATTAGTGAAAAAATCAATGTACATACAGTCGCAAATAAATGTATTGTCCTTTTTGCATTTTTTAATCCCCATCTTGTAATAATATAATATTTTAGACCATTTATGACTTGTATTTTTTTATACAAAATCACAAAATAACAAACGTTTATTATTAATGTAATATAATGACTCGTCAATAAAATATAAATAAAATTCACTTTTCCATTTAATTCAATTAACAAAGGCATTATTAATATTAATAGCATCAATAAAATAAATTCATATTTTTTTATCAGCCCCAAAAATTTATTTATCATATACATATTTATTTCTTTCCTTTATTTCAAATAAAATCAATGTTATAAGACAGTAAAAAAATACTGTACCAATATAAAACATAATATAATTATTATTTAATACTGGACTTTTTATAATGCCAGGAGAGATAATATTGGATACATTTACAAAATAAGCAATCGTACTAAATAACATACTTCCTGTAGAATCATATAAATATCTAGAAAAAACTGAGGCACCAATATACAGAACTAGTGATGTACAAATTCCTAATGTACGATACAAATAAATATTTTTTATATAGGCTTGGAGGGAAAAAATAAAGTTTGAAAATATTGCATACCCTAAAGAAGATAAGATGATATATGTTATTAAGCTTATCATTAAAGAATTAGAAAATAAATTTGTTTGTCGAGTAGCATTCATATATATTTCATTTATTGAAAATGAGATCTTAAAGAAAAATAAATGAATAATAATAAGTGTAATCAAATGTGTAACCAGTATTACCATAAATGATACAATAAAATTAAAAACTTTTTCTGTTTTGTTATAATTATTTGTTGTTATGCGAGTAATTAATAAATTATCAAATTTATTATTGTTGTATAACAAAAAATCCGAACTGATAATATTAGGGATAATAATACTTGTAAGTATAAACATTATGAGTGTTAAACCAGAATCTTGTAGATAGTAAAAAAAGTCAAGCCCCATTTCTGGATCATTTGATTTCATATATATAAGCTCATTTTCTGAAATTGAGCCATATGCACCTTTATATACAATAAAAATGCTTATTATTATTGCAATAAAATATAAAAATATCAAAGTTAATTTCTTTTTTGATTTAAATATGAATAGGAATTTTTGTAGATATAGCATATATTTAATATCTCCTCTCTAATATCAAAGGATAGTCATAAATACTAACTATCCTTTAACATGTTTTTAATCAATGTGATCAGAAGCAAATTTTAACGTAACTTCAATATAACCTGGATCAACGTTACTTGTAGACATTTTAGTGTATAAAGTATCCCCTTTTTCAGCAGTACTATACAACTTAGGATGACTAACTGCCCCTGTAACACCTACTGCTGGAGATCGATCCGCTTTACCAGAAGTAATAAATCTTGCATAAGGAGTTAACCAAGCACCATATGATGCTTTCATTGAAGCGGTAGCACTAGTAGTTACTTTCTTTGATCCTTGAGTTAAATTATATTTTGTACCTCCATTCGGTGGAATATTTACATATTCGGCTGTTTGCCAAGATGTTCCATCTTTCACACCAGCATTAACTGAAATTAATCCAGCTGTTAAAATAGAAACTAAACATAATCCACTCATTAATAATTTTTTGGTTTTCATTCTGTATTCTCCTTTCTGTGCGCCGTTGAAGGCGTTTCATATATATTTCTTTTGAAATCAATGTTCCTGTCA
>OLQY01000499.1_pt1 | contig 46268 bp, 40 predicted proteins | sample 1672851 | NCBI WGS metagenome assembly OLQY01 (sample SAMEA3136730, study PRJEB25190) | human gut metagenome
ATGAATGAAAAACGGGAGATACACAGATATTTGTGCTATCTCCCATGTTGTTTTTGTGTCATATCAAGGCTCATTCAATCGTGGTAAATTCGTGGTAAAATGAATAGTTTTCTATACTTCAAAATGTTTGAAAGTATAGTGTTTATGCGGATAATCAAAAATCAGATATAAAATTTATACTAAATTTTTATGCTTTTTTGAGTTTTTGCAGAGAAAGCGGACAAAATCAGAAGTTTGTTGACAGCAAAGCGCCCTCCGGCGGGGGCCGAAGGGCGCTTTGGATCATTCTTTACTTTCCTGCGCCCTCGCCCGCGAAGAACTCCTTCGTGAGCTTTGCCACCGTGCCGGACAGCAGGAGCAGGGCCATGAGGTTCGGGATGCTCATCAGTCCGTTGAAGGTGTCGGCGATGCTCCACAGCAGGCCCAGATCCACCGTCGCGCCCAGAATAGACACGAAGGAGTAGACCACGAGGAAGGGGCCGACCACCTTGTCGGTGTGGAACAGGAACTCGATGCACCGGGAGCCGTAGAGGCCCCAGCCGATGATGGTGGAGAATGCAAAGCTGCAGAGCGCCACCGCCGTAAAGATGGACGACCAGCCGCCGTAGGTGGCCGTGAAGCCGGAGATGGTCAGCTCTGCGCCTGCCGCACTGCCGTAGCCCACCGGCACGCCGCTGCACAGGATGACCATGGCGGTCAGGGTGCAGATGACGATGGTATCAGCGAAGACCTCGAAGATGCCGAACATCCCCTGCTTGACGGGTTTGCGGGTATCGGCGCAGGCATGAGCGATGGAGCCGGTGCCGAGGCCGGCCTCATTGGAGAAGATGCCGCGGGAAACGCCCTTCTGCATACTGAGGAAGATGCTGCCGATGGCACCGCCGGTGAAGGCCTTCGGGTCAAATGCACCGCCGACGATGGAGGCCAGCACCGCCGGGAAGCGCCGGTAGTTGATGACCACGACACCCAGCGCCAGCACCACATAGAACAGCGCCATGAACGGCACCAGCTTTTCGGTGACGCTGCCGATGCGCTTGACGCCGCCCAGCAGCACCATGGCCACCATCATAGCCACCACCACGCCCACGACGAGGTTGACCGTGGGCAGGATGCCGTTCAGGCTGCTGCCGTAGGCCAGCAGGGCCGAGTCGATGGCTGTGACGATGGTGTTGACCTGGGTGGCGTTGCCGGTGCCGAAGACCGTCAGCACGCCGAACAGCGAGTACAGCACCGCGAGGAACTGCCACCGGCTGCCGAGGCCGTTTTTAATATAGTACATGGGGCCGCCCACCAGCTCGCCGTTTTTGTTCCGCTCGCGGAAATGCACGGCCAGCGTCACTTCGGAGAATTTGGTACACATGCCCAGCAGAGCCGAGCACCACATCCAGAACACCGCACCCGGCCCGCCGATGGCGATCGCGCCCGCCACACCGGCGATGTTGCCGGTGCCGACGGTAGCGGCCAGCGCCGTACACACTGCCTGGAACGGAGTCATCGCGCCGTCGGAGGCATCCTTTTTGCGGAAGATGCGGCCAATGATCGTTTTGATGGCATAGGGGAATTTCCGGAGCTGCAAAAAGCCTGTCCGCACACTGAGCAGCAGGCCCACGCCGATGATGCAGACCATCGCCGGGATGCCCCAGATAAAGCTGTTGACCGCCTGATTGACGGCCGTGATGGTTTCGAGCATACTTTTACGCCTTTCTTTTTCACTTTGACACAACGAAAATTATTTTATCGTATTTTAAGCGGCCTGTCAATTTACTTTGAACGTGAAATCTGCACGTCCCGGCTGAAAGTTCGTTAAAATAACTTCCCCTTTATTTTCTCTGCTTCTTTGCCGCTTTTTTGCCCGCCAAAGCCCTACACAAACCGCGCGGGTTGTGCTATGATAAGGGTGAAATTTCGGTCTGGCACTGCCAACCGCAAGGAGATGTCATGGATGTCTGAAACATCTGCTCTGATGGATACGCTGCGGCAGGAAGGGGTCTCCCCCGACCTGCTGCGCGCTGTGGAAGAATACCGTACCGCCCACCTGCTGGCGGAGGCCCTGCGCCCCCGCATCCCCTCCCCTGCCTTCGTCTACTACGGCAGAGAGGTGTGGGAGCAGGCGCTGGCCGCCCTGCACGCCGCGGGCGCCCCGTGGGTTCAGCTCGATGAGCCGGCCCTGACCTCCGACAACCTGCTGCTGGCGGGCGGCAAAGCCACTGGCAAGAACGTGCTGGCAGAGAACCTTGCCGCCGCCTTCGGGCGTCCCGCGTGGGACATCTCGTTCCACGTCAATATGGACGCGGCGTCCCTCATCGGCATGGACACCTTTGAGGGCGGACAGGTCAAGTTCCGGCCCGGCCCGGTCTACCGCTGCGCCCAGAGCGGCGGCTTCGGCGTTCTGGACGAGATCAACATGGCCAAAAACGAGGCGCTGGCCGTCCTGCATGCGGTGCTGGATTTCCGCCGCGCCATCGATGTGCCGGGCTACGAGCGCATCCCGCTGGCCGAGGAGACCCGCTTCATCGCCACCATGAACTACGGCTACGCCGGCACCCGTGAGCTGAACGAGGCCCTCACCTCCCGCTTCGTGGTCATCCAGATGCCCACCATCACCGAGGAGAACCTCGAAAAGCTCCTGCGCACCCAGTTCCCCGATTTGAACAGCAGGTACGTCAGGCAGTTTGCCCTGCTCTTCCTCGATTTGCAGAAAAAGTGCGACAGCGCGGAGATCTCCACCAAAGCTCTCGACCTGCGCGGTATGCTGGACGCCCTGCGCCTGATGCGCCGGGGCGTCGCTGCCGGGGCTGCGCTGGATATGGGCATCACCAACAAAGCCTTCGACTCCTACGAACAGGGCCTCATCCGGGACGCCATTGCCGCCCGCATCCCGGCCCAGCTCACCGCCGCAAAGCTCTTCGATTATAGCAGTTTGCGTTTTTAATGCACAAGCAACATCCGCAAACTGCATATCGCAAATATGCTATTTTGATAGGCACTATTTTTGAAAATTGCGATAAAAGGGGCGTTTTTATGGAAGCGCAGAGCTACACCGCCGAAGAGCGGCGGGCCGCCAATCAGGTGTGGGCGGCGGCAGGAGCCTACGGCTTCGAGCCGCTGTTCCTCGCCCGGAACACCGACGGCACCATTGATTTTTACATGAACTGCGTCGTGGGGCTGGTCCACAAATACTACGGCGACGAGCTGGTGCGCAGCCTCTTTGACGCATGGGAGGGCGACATCCGGCAGGCCATGCTGGACGATCTGACCTGGCTCTACCTCGAGAGCGCGGTCTACGCGCTGGAGCTGCCCCGCCGCCCGGTGCTTTCGGCCCTCCGCCGCGCCCATGCGGACTACTTTTTCGGCATCCAGTACAAGCTCTCGCGGCAGGAGTGGATGGCGAAGAACCAGCTGGTCTACTCCATGCAGGCCGCGCGCTGGCGGGCTGTGCAGGGGCGCACGCCGCCGGTCATGACCCCCTACGAAAAGGATCTCGACGCCGCCCTCAGTCCCGAGACGCCCCCCAAGCCGGACGAGCTGAAAGCCGCGCTGCTGGCCGTCTACGCCAAATTCGAGCTGTTCAACGGCACGGTGCATCAGAAGGCCGGGCTGCATCTCCATCTGGACGGCCTGCTGGCGTCCCTCATGACCCGCACCATGCCCACCCAGATGATAAAGACCGACCGGGTCACGGTGGAGCATTCCGGCTCGGTGGACGCCTCCGGCGGCGGCATCCATGCCGACAAGCGGCTGGCCCACATCACCCTGCGCCAGCGCGCCGAGGAAGACCGCGCCTACATCGAAAGCTGCTTTGGCCGGTCGCTCTACCCGCCCGAACGGCTGCGGAAGGCCGAGCAGGAGCTTTGCACCGGGGAGCATCTGGGCTGTCACCTCTGGTTTGCCTCCGGCGTCCCCAGCCCGGAGCAGGCCCCTACCCCCGAGGCAAAGCACCTGGCCGAACAGGCCCAGCTTCAGGCTGAGCGGAACCGGGCATACGATTCGAAAAATCTCGAGCTTCACCGCAGCGTCGTGCTGCGGCTGACTGAGCAGATACGGAACTGCATCCTCGTCCACCAGCAGCCCAACGCCCGGGTCGCCCGCAGCGGCAATCTCGACCCGGAGCGGGTCTGGCGCACCGTCATGGACGACGACCGGGTGTTCCGCTGTGCCGAGGAAGAGAACCACCCCTCCTTCACCGTTGACCTTCTGCTGGACGCTTCGGCTTCCCGCCTCCACTGTCAGGAGGTCATCGCGGCACAGGGGTCTATCCTCGCCCAGAGCCTCGCGGCCTGCGGCATCCCGGTGCGGGTGAGCTGCTTTTCCAGCCTGCGGGGCTACACCGTCCTGCGGGTGCTCAAGGGCTTCAAGGAGAAGAGCTTACAGGGCATCTTCCAGTATTTCGCCTCGGGCTGGAACCGGGACGGTCTGGCTCTGCGGGCCGCAGGCGACCTCATCGACTTCGACCCCGGCCCCGCCGCGCGGCACCTGCTCATTCTCCTGACGGACGCTTCCCCCAACGACAGCCGCCGCATCCCACCCTCTCCCGATGACCCGCTGGGCCGCGACTACGGCGGCAGCGCGGGCGTGGAGGACGCCGCCGCCGAAGTGCGGGCGCTGCAGCGGAAGGGTCTGCGGGTCTCCGCCGTCTTTATGGGCGAAGACGCCAGCGCCGCCGACGCCTCCCGCATCTACGGCAAGAACATGGCCCGCATCCGTGGCATGGACCAGCTGGCCCGGGCCGCAGGCCGACTCATCCAGAACGAGATACGGGAGCTGGGCGACTGAATCATAATAAGGTACGGGGCCGCTGTGCAGTTGTATCTGCCGCCAGCGGCCCCGTATTTTTGTTGTTGCTCACAACCATCTTGTTTTGCGTTGCCGAAGAATCAAAAAGTTTTTTGGTTTATTTGCAAACTTATAGTTGTATTCTGGCGCAATTTATGATATACTACAACCAACGAAGGGCCGCACACCTACACACCATCACCCCGCGCCCACAGGAAGGAGAACCGCTATGGATGCCGCACGTTATTTTGAAGAGATGCATCTTGCCATGTCCAGCCAGAAGCCTGCGTACCGCCTTGTGCTCAGCGTCAAGGTCCAAGACCTCGGAGGCGCAGACGCTTATCTCGAGCTGCGGCAGGAGCCGGTCAGCGGCAAGGCCCGGGTGTTCTATTCCACGATGGGACGTCAGAAGCTGAACTTCCAGCTCGTCCGCAAAGGGTGGCAGAGCTGCCACAACGCCTCGGGCGAGCTGACGGGGCGCTTCCCCGCCACCGCCGACGGTCTGCTGGCCCAGACGGATTTCTCCGCCTTTGTCCGGGACGACGCCCTCGACAGCGGCCGGATGGCGCGTATTCTGGATGTTCTGGCCCATACTGCCGGTGGTTGTGGGACGGTCTCTCCCTCTGCCGCCCGGGAGGGTGCGCTCATCACGGTGGAGCGGGTCGTGGGCCGTCCCGCCCATTGGAGCTATTGGAGCACCCGCGCCGCAGAGCAGCTGAACATCGCGGCCATCCTCTGCTGGCTGGGCGACTACCTCGCCGGGGCCGAGCGCCGCACCCTGCAGAGCTGCCCGGAGGCCATGCAGCTTGCCGCCGCATGGCAGGCCGCGCTTTTCGCTCCCCTGCCCCAGACGGCCCCGCGGCCTCAGCCTGTACAGTCCCGGCCCGTCCGCCGTGCGCCCGCCGTCGAGAACAAGCGCTGGCAGAGCATCCTCGCCGTTCTGGCGACGGTGTAAAAGAAAGGCCTCCCGCATTGGGAGGCCCATCGCCGTATCCGGCGCGCATTCGTTCATATTTTCAGTTTCGAGAAATCGGTGCAGAGATATTCATAGAGCTTGTCAACGGCCTGAAATCCCATCTTCGCATACAGTTCCTTCGGTGTATCCTCGGAGTCAGCGTGAAGATACAGGATCTCTCCGCGCTCCTGCGCCTTTTCGGCAATATGCTTCATCAGGGTCATGGCGATGTACTGGTGCCGAAAATCCTCGTCCACCAGCAGGCCGTCCATGCAGACATACCCATCGGATGCGAAAATATAGCAATCACCCACCAGCTTCCCGCCCAGATACGCGCCGAGGTAGGTCAGCTTTTCCCGGAGGTTCCGGTTGTTCCGCACGGTAAAATCATCTCCGTACAACGGGCCGTAGTATTTCAGTTCGTGCTGTTCCAGCTGGTCTGCGTCCGGGGCCTTGATCGAGACGTCCGGGTTCGTTTTCCAGCTGCGGATGTCTGTTTCCGGGGGCAGAACCATCGTCAGGGTCTCTTCGCACTCCATGCCGAATGCATCGGCCAGCGGCTCGTACCCTTCCAGCTTGAGGAAGGTGTCTCCCCGCTCTTTCTGGTAGGCCAGCGCGGCCCGGACTTCATCTGCCGAGGGCTGGCTGTAATAGCAGAACGCGTTGTGGTCGTATTTATCGCGCAGCTCGCTGTCCTCCCGCTTGGTCAGATGCTCTGAAACGGTGTGAGACGCGGAAAACAGCCGGTAAAAGCTTTCATCGGTCTTTCTTGTAGGGTTCATTGCGCTCCTCCAAAACTTATCGCTCACTTCCACCCCCGCGCCGAGGGGTCGAGCATCTCGGCGGCAGAGTAGATGAGGGCGTTGCAGATGGCCGCAGCGACGTTGCTGCCGCCCTTGCGGCCCATCGCCACGATGGCGGGTACATCATGCTTTTCGCAGACGGCGAAGAGCCGTTCCTTGCTCTCCACCACGTTCACAAAGCCCACCGGCACACCGATGACCAGTGCGGGCCGCAGGCCGCTTTCGATTTGTTCTGCGATCGTCAGCAGAGCCGTAGGCGCGTTGCCGACGGCGAGGATGGCCCCGGGATGCTCCTGCGCTGCCTTTTTCATCGCTGCGACGGCCCGGGTGGTGCCAGCCTCTTTTGCGGCGGCGGCCACCTCGGGGTCAGCCATATAACAGCAGGCCGTGCCGCCCAGCTTCGCCAGACCGGGCTTGGTGATGCCGGCCAGCGCCATATTCGTATCGGTCACGATGACGGCCCCGGCGTGGAGGGCCTTGACGGCCTGCTCCACCGCGCGGGGGGTGAAGTGGAGATTCCGCGCATAGTCGAAGTCGGCGGTGGTGTGGATGACCCGCTTGACCACGGCTTCGTGCTCGGGCGGCGGGGTCAGGCCCATCATTTCCAGCTCTTCGGTGATGATGTGGAAGCTCGTCCGCTCAATGTCGGCAGGTAAATGATGCTGCGGCGTCAATATTCTATCCCCTTTCGTGCTTTTATCCCCTTCTGGTAGGGGTGGCGGTGGCATTTCATCTCGGTGGAGTAGTCGGCGGCGTCCAGCATCCACTGGGGCGGCGTGTGGGCCGTCAGGACGCACTCACACCCAGCAGGCCGCTCCAGAACGGCCTTCTTTAATAGATCGACGTCCACCATATCCAGCTCTTCTGCGCTCCCGGCTTCGTCCAGTATCAGCAGGTCGGCGGGCTGTGCCATGGCGGCGGCGAGGTTCTGGTTTTGCAGTTCCCGGGTCACGGCCTTTTCCTCCGGCGTCATCTGGAAGACGAATTTCTGTCCGGCCTTGCCCCGGTAGATCTCCGCGCCAAGCTGGGCCAGAAGCGGGATCTCGCCGCTGTTCCCGCCCTTCAAAAACTGGACGATGACCACCCGCTTCCCTGACCCCAGCGCACGGAGCGCAAGACCCATTGCGGCGGTGGTCTTCCCCTTTCCGTCGCCCCAGTACAGATGCAAAAGTCCCTGTTCCATTCAGCGCCTCTCCATTCCCATCGCGGCATACACCGCGTCCATATCCAGCGCCCCGCGCACGCCGTCGGCCAGGATGTCGAACTGCTGGCGGCGGTACTCTTCCATCGGGATGAGGGCCGCGTCGGAGGGGTCGATGCCCTTCCGGCGGCAGAGCCAGCCCGCCAGCGCCTCGGTCAGCGTACCGGTGTCGAACAGGCCATGGAGGTAGGTGCCGAACACATTGCCCTGCACACAGCCCTCCCGGCCTCCGTCGGAGTAGTGGGCGAAGGGTTCGCCCTCCGCCTCGGTCACGCCGGTGTGGATCTCGTAGCCTTCCAGCTCTGCACCCGCAAAGGGGGCGGCGGCGACGGTCGCTTTGACCTGTGCGCGGCGCTTCTGCTCGCTGAACACGGTCCGGGTGGGCAGCAGACCCAGCCCACGCAGAGTCTGCGGCCGGCCGCTCTCGCTGCCGGTAGGGTCGTCGAGGGTCTGGCCCAGCATCTGGTAGCCGCCGCAGACGCCCAGCACCGGCGTGCCCTTCGCGGCCAGCTTGAGCAGAGCCGTTTCCAGCCCGCACTGCCGCAGCCAGAGCAGGTCATCCACCGTGTTTTTCGTGCCCGGCAGCAGGATGAGGTCGGGTGCGCCCAGCTCATGAGCGTTCGAAACATACCGCACGCCCAGCAGCGGGTGCTGTTCCAGCGGCATGAAGTCCGTAAAATTGGACAGATGCGGCAGACGGATGATCGCCGCGTCCAGCGGCTTTTTGCCGTCCCGCATCTCGAGGCGCTGGCTCAGGGAGTCCTCATCCTCGATGTCCACCTTCAGGTACGGCACGACGCCCACCACGGGCAGATGGGTCTTTTCTTCCAGCATCGAAAGGCCGGGGCGCAGAATTTCTACGTCTCCACGGAATTTATTGATGACAAGCCCCTTGATGCGCCGGCGTTCTTTTTCTTCCAGCAGCTCCACCGTGCCGTAGAGCTGGGCGAACACGCCGCCCCGGTCGATGTCGCCCACCAGAAGCACCGGCGCGTCCACCATCTCGGCGAGGCCCATGTTCACGATGTCCTCGCTCTTGAGGTTGATCTCCGCCGGGCTGCCCGCGCCCTCGATGACGATGACGTCAGCCTCCTCGGCGAGGCTGTCATATGCCTTCAGGATGTCCGGCACCAGCTGCCGTTTCGTGCGGAAATACTCCGACGCTTTCATCTGGCCCCGCACCTCGCCGTTGACGATGACCTGACTGCCCACGTCGCTGCTGGGCTTCAGGAGGATGGGGTTCATCCGCACGTCCGGCTCGACACCGGCGGCCTGCGCCTGCACCACCTGCGCCCGGCCCATCTCGAGGCCGTCTTTGGTGACGAAGCTGTTCAGCGCCATGTTCTGGCTCTTGAACGGCACGGCGCGCAGGCCGTCCTGCGCAAAAATGCGGCAGAGCGCCGCGCAGAGCAGACTTTTGCCTGCACCGCTCATCGTACCCTGCACCATGATGCATTTTGCCCTGCTCATCCCAGCACCTCTTTCATAAGTTCCAGCAGCCGGGCGTTCTCGGGGGCCGTGCGCACCGCCGTGCGGTACCACTCCGGCCCGAGGCCCGGATAATTCGCGCAGCTGCGCACCTGTGTTCCCAGCGGGCGAAGCCTCTCGTTCAGGTCGGCGGGCGCGCGGAAGAGCAGATAGTTCGCCTTTCCGTCGATGACCCGCAGACCCAGCGCCCGCAGGCCCGCCGTCAGAACGGGCCGCTGCCGGGCGATAAGGGCGCGCACCTCGTCCACATAAGCGGTTTCTTTCAGGGCCGCGACGCCTGCCGCCTGGGCCAGACTGGACACGGCCCACGGCTGGCCCGCTGTCTGCATTTTTTCCGGAAGCGCTTCGTCGCCGCAGAGGCAGTACCCCAGCCGGACGCCGGCCATGCCGTAGAGCTTGGTGAAAGCTTTCAGGATGACGATGTTCCCACTTTCCAGCAGAGGCTTCGCGGTCCACCCGTCGGCGTCGGGCAGAAAGTCCAGAAAGCACTCATCTACGGCCAAAATCGTGCAGCACTCCCCGCACCGGCGCAGCAGCTTTTTCACCAGTTCGGGTGAGGCCAGCTGCCCCGTCGGGTTGTTCGGCTGGCAGAGGAACACCATGTCGATGCTCTCGTCCACGGCGTCCACGAGGGCGTCCGTCGGGGCGAAATCATTCGCTTCATCGAGGAAGAAGCGTTTCACTTCGCACCCCACCGTATCCAATGCAGAGGCGTACTCGGCAAAAGTCGGGGCTGTCACCAGCGCCTTATGGGGCTTTACGGCCCAGACCAGCCGGAAGATGAGGTCCGCCGCGCCGTTGCCGCAGAGGATACGCTCCTGCGGCACACCCTCGGCCCGGCTCAGCGCCGCCCGCAGGGTGCGGCAGAGGGGGTCGGGGTAGCGGTCGGCCAGAGGCAGAGCGTCCCGGATGGCCTGCGCCACCCCTTCGGGCAGACCGAGTGGGCTGACGTTCGCCGAAAAATCCAGCGCGTCCCGGCCAAAGCGTTCGCGGTAGCCCATCCAGTCACCGCCGTGGACCAGTTGTTTCATCCCAAGAACCCCCGTATCGCACATCCAAACGCCAACGCAAACCCGCTGGCTACATACATCATCCGATCTGCCTGCAGAATATCCTCCGGCTCGATGGGCCGCAGCGGGTCGCCGATGGTGGGCTTCGGATAATATTCCCCGAAATAATAGGCCGGCCCGGCCAGCTGGACGCCCAGCGCGCCCGCGCAGGCGCTCTCAGTCTGGGCGCTGTTGGGGCTGGCGTGATTGCGGCGGTCCCGCCGCCAGATACGCCACGCGCCCTTGGCGTCATTGCGGGTGAACGCCGCCGCCATGATCCAGAGCAGCGCCGCCAGACGGCTCGGGATATAGTTCGCCACATCGTCCAGTTTTGCAGCGGCACGGCCAAAGTAGAGATATTTCTCGTTTTTGTAGCCCAGCATACTGTCCATGGTGTTGATGGCCTTGTAGGTCAGGGCCAGCGGCGCACCGCCCAGCAGCATATAAAGCAAAGGCGCAATGACGCCGTCGCTGGCGTTCTCGGCCACCGTCTCCACCGCCGCTTTGGTCACGCCCTCGGCGGTCAAAGCTTCCGTGTCGCGGCCCACGATGCGGCTTACAGCCTTCCGGGCGGCGGGCAGGCTGCCTTTTTTCAGCTCGGCATAGACATTGGTGCTTTCCTGCACCAGCCCCTTTGCCGCCAGCGCCTGCCCGCACCAGAACATCTGGACGGCAAGCCCCAGCAGAGGGTGAAGCATCGCCGCGCCCCAGCAGACAAGGCCCGTGAACAGCAGCGTCCCCACCGGCAGGCAGAACGCCACCACCGCACCGCCCAGCAGCTCGCCCTGAGGCGTTTTGGGCAGGCGGGCGCGGAGGAATTTTTCCAGCCGGGAGATGACTTTTCCCATGTACACCACCGGGTGGGGCAGCCATGCCGGGTCGCCGAAAATGGCGTCCAGCACGAAGCCTCCCAGCACAGCCCAGGCGGTCATCATACGCCGGCCTCCGCATCTTTCGTGTACTGCACGGTCTTCACGAGGCGGAGCTGGCGCTTCTCGGCCCAGTCGGCGGCATCCAGCACATAGCCGCCCGCGTTGGGGCCGCACCACGCATAATAATCGCGCCTGGGCAGGGCGTACCGCTCCATCGCCGCCATCTGGGTGCCGCCGTGGGCCAGGATGACCAGCAGCTCTTCGCCGTCGGCCAGCGCCTTGTCCACCAGAGCAGAGAAGGCATTGCAGATGCGGTTCGAGAAGTCGTCCTTCCTCTCACCGTCGGGGCATTTGCTCTCGCAGTTGGCCTGCACCCACGCCTGATAATCGGCGTCGTGCTCCATCTCGACGTAGTTTTTGCCCTCGAAGCTGCCGAAGCACATCTCCTGCAGGTCCTTCACGACCACGAGCTCTGCCTCCGGGAAGAGCACCCGGGCCGTCTGGGCCGTCCGCTGCAGCGGAGTGATATAGACCACCTTCGGGTCGATGTCGGCCCGGCGCAGCCGGCTCAGGCCCTCCGCCGAGAGCGGGATGTCGCGCTGGCCCTGATAGCGCTTCTGGGCGTTGTATTCGGTCAGGCCGTGACGCAGCAGATAGATCAACATTGGGGTAATTCTCCTTTCAATACCGTCGGGATACCGCAGAACATCTGCACCACGCAGTCGGCGCGCTCTGCCAGCAGGCAGGCCAGCCGTCCGGCGGCCTCCCGCCCGGCGCGCTCCTCAGCATCCATCGGGACAACACCGCCGCCGACCTCGGTGGCGATGACAATATCATATTCCGCCAGCTCCCGGGCCAGCGTTTCGAGCTGCTCCGGGGTCCGAGTCTCGGCGGCGGCGTCCTGCACATCGGCGATGACGCTGCCCCGGAAGTTCCGCGCAAAGGTGCGCTTGCCGCTGTAGAGCGGCCCTGTGATGAACATCATTTACAGCACTCCTCCCCACTGGCTGACGGCCAGCGCCGCCAGCATCCACAGCTCGGCCCGCTGTAAAAACCACCCGGCCAGGTCGCCGGTGATGCCGCCAAACTGCTTTTTTGCCACGAAATCATAGCGCCACAGCGCCAGAAGCGCTGCTGCCGCCAGCCCGCCGCCGCCCAGCGCCGTCAGCGCCAGGACGAGCAGAGCCGACAGGCCGCAGAGGAAGCGGCGGACGGTCTGCTTGTCGGCCGCTGTGGCAAAAGTATGGGCGAGGCCGGTGTCCTTCGCCAGCGGGAACGCCGCCACGGCAAAGCCCGACAGCGCCCGCTCCAGCACCAGCGCCAGCGTCCAGCACAGGCCCGCCCGGGGCGTGAACCGCACACTGCCGCAGAGGCCGAAGTAAGCCGCAAAGTAGCAGCACAGCCGGATGACGGCGAAGGCCCCACAGTGGGAGTCTTTCAGGATCTCAAGCTTTTTTTCCCGGTCGCCGTAGCTCGAGAGGGCGTCCGAGGTGTCGGCGTAGCCGTCGAGATGGATGCCGCCGGTGGCGGCCACCGGCACGAGGCAGAACGCCGCCGCCCGGGCCAGCTCCGGCAGGGGCAGGACGCCGCAGAGACACCACAGCCCGCCGCACACCAGCCCGATGAGGGGGAAGGCGCACATGGCGTACCGCATATTTTTTTCGTTCCACTCGAACTGCGGCACCGGCAAGGCCGAAAACATCGCAAAGGCCACCGCGATGGTCTGCAAAACAGTCACAGCTTTTCTCCCCCTTTGTAGTACACCGGCAGGCCGCAGACCACCCGGCAGACGTTGTCCGCCCGGGCGGCGAAGGCGTTGTTCACCTGCGCCAGCGCCAGCAGATACTGATCGGTGTCGCCTGCGTAGTCGGCACCGCCGCTGAACACCTCGTTCGATACGACGATGAGGTCATCGCACCCGGCGGCGAGGCGTTCCAGCCCGGCCAAAACGGCCTCGGCGGTGTGCTTTCCTGCCCCGCCGGGGCTGTAAAGCTCGTTGGCGACGAGGTTGCCGAGGTCTTCCAGCAGGACGGTCCCCCGGCCGGGCAGGGGCAGACGGTCGAGGTGGAGCGGGCATTCCAGCGTTTCGAACTGCTTTTGCGCCCGCATTTTCCGGTGCTTTTCCACTCGGGCGGCACACTCGGCATCCCAGACCTGCATGGTGGCGAGGTAATAGCGGGGCAGGCCGGTCTTGAGCACAAGGCTCTCGGCGTAGGCGCTCTTGCCGCTGGCCGCGCCGCCGAGCACCAGCGTCAGCATCCCGCACCTCCCTGCGGCGTGTAGGCTTCGATGCCGCCCTCTTCAAAGGAATAACAGCCATCGTAGACGGCCAGCGCCATGTCCCACAGCGGAATGGCGGCCACCGCGCCGGTGCCTTCGCCCAGATGCAGACCCGCCGTAATGAGGGCTTTTTTGTTCAGCGCGTCCAGCACCAGCTTTGCGGCCGGCTCGGTGGAGCAGTGGCTTGCAAAAACAGCCTTGGCCGCTGCCGGGCAGAGCCGGACAGCGCAGAGCGCCGCCGCACAGCTGATGAAGCCGTCGGCCAGCACCGGCACACCTTCCAGCGCACCGCCGAGGAAGACGCCGCAGAGCCCGGCAATATCGAAACCGCCCAGCTTTGCCAGCACGTCCAGTGCATCGGCAGAGTCGGGCTGATTTTTTGCGATGCCGCGATGGATGGCGTCGATCTTCCGGGCAAGACCCTCGTCCGAAAGGCCCGCGCCCCGGCCCGTCATCCCTTCGACGGGCTGGCCCAGCAGCACAGCGGCCACGGCGCTGGAGGTCGTGGTGTTGCCGATGCCCATCTCACCGGTAGCCAGCAGGCCGACGCCTGCTTTCTTCTGCTCCTGCACCAGCCGGATGCCCCTGCCGATGGCCTCCACAGCCTGCTCCCGGCTCATGGCCGGGCCGAGGGTGAAGTCCGCTGTGCCGGGGGCGATGCGGCAGTCGAGGACGCCCGGGACCGGGTCGCCCGCGATGCCCATATCCACCGGCACCACCTCGCACCGGGCGATCTGTGCCATCCGGCAGACGCTGGTGCGGCGGGCGGCGAGGTTCTCAGCCACGGCGCGGGTCACGCTGCTGTCGGTCTGGCTGACGCCCTGGGCCACCACACCGTTATCGGCGCAGAGCACCAGCACCGCCCGGCGGGAAATATCCAGCTTTGCGCTGCCGGTGAGGGCGGCGGCGTCCTCGATGGTCGTTTCCAATCTGCCCAGCCCGCCCAGCGGCTTTGCAAGGCTGGCCCAGTGGGCGTGCGCCGCCGCCCGGGCGGCTTCGTCCGGCGGCGTGATGGCCGCACAGAAGGCGGCGAGTTCTGTCTCAGTCATGGTCTCTCCTGTAATTTTCAGCCGCGGCGGCAAAGCGCTGCGGCAGGGGCGTACCCGCCCAGTACAAATGCGGGAAGCCCGCATAGAAATGCTCGTTTACAAATCCGCACCGCCACTCTGCGCCGCCCACCGGCTTTTTTGCCGCGAGGGCCGTGCCGTTGGCGGTGGAATCCCAGTGGTGGAATTCGTGGATGGGAAAGCTCTCCCCGGCCCGGAAGAGCAGACTGTCCGAGTCTGCGCTCAGCGCGGCATAGCCGAAGCGGACGAGACGTCCGGCATCTTTTGCTTCGCCCGGCAGAACGCCTGCCATCGGCCAGCTCTGCCCCTCGGCGTCCGTGAGGCTCTGCCCCAGATAGAGGAAGCCTCCGCACTCTGCCGCTGTGGGCAGCCCGGACTCGATTTTTTGCTTTATCTCGCGCAGAAGCGAGGTATTTTCACTCAATTCTCTTGCGTGAAGTTCCGGGTAGCCGCCGGGCAGATACAGCCCGCCGATGTTTTCCGGCAGGGCCGTGTCGCGGAGGGGGCTGAAAAAGACCACCTCTGCCCCGGCGTCCCGGAAGGCCTCCAGCGTCTCGGCGTAGGTAAAGCAGAACGCCTCGTCCTGCGCCACGGCGATGCGGACGCGGGCCGGAGGCGTCTCCGGCTGCACCGGCAGGGCGGGCGGCTCCTTTTCGCAGAGGGCCAGCAGGCGGGGCCAGTCGATGTGCTCCTCCGCCGCGTCGGCCAGAAGGGCCAGCTTCTGCTGTAAATTTTCCACTTCCGCCGCCGTGTAGAGGCCCAGATGGCGGGAACCGATGACGGCCTCCGGGAGCTTCGGCAGAAAGCCCAGCACCGGCAGGCCCGTCTCTTTTTCCAGCATCGGGGCCAGCAGAGCGTGCATCCGGGCCGTGCAGTTGTTCAGCAGGATGCCTGCGATGTGACTGGGAGTGCGGAAGCTGTTGAGTCCCTTCAGCTCTGCGGCCAGCGTCAGGCTCTGCCCCTTTGGCTCCACCACCAGCAGCACCGGCAGGTCCAGCGTGTCGGCCAGATGCCACGCACTGGCCCTGTCGCTGACGCCCCCGAGGCCGTCATAAAAGCCCATGGCCCCCTCGCACACCGCCGCACCGTGGCCGGCGGCACCCTTCGCGTAGAGGGTGCGCACCGTCTCGGGTGCAGAGAAAAAGAGGTCGAGGCTGCGGCTCTCCACCCCCAGCACGGCCCGGTGGAACATGGGGTCGATGTAGTCCGGCCCGCTCTTGAAGGCGCAGGGCGCACAGCCCCGCCGCTTCAGGGCCATGAGCAGGGCGCAGGTCATGGTGGTCTTGCCGCTGCCCGAGCGGGGCGCCGCCAGCAGAAACTGTATCATGTCATTCTCCTGTGATGAGGTAGATGGGGTTCTGGGCCATCATCAGATGCAGCCCGCCCACAGCTTTTGCCCGGCTGACGGCGATCTGGCTCACCTGCACGGTCCGGCCTTTGGCCGTCAGCGCGGCCACCGCCGCCGAAAGCGTCTCAAGGGCGATGGCCGACACACAGATGCGGGCGTCGGGGTTCTTCTCCAGCGCGGCGTCCACGATGGCGGCAAGGCTGCCCTTGCTGCCGCCGATGAAAACAGCGTCCGGCGCGGGCAGGTCCGAAAGGGCGGCGGGGGCAAGCCCCTCCACGAGGACGAGGTTCCGGGTCCTGAATTTTTCGCGGTTGGCCTTGATGAGCGCACAGCCCTCCGGCCTGCACTCCACCGCGTAGACCCGGCCCCGGGGCGCGGCCAATGCCAGCTCCACGCTGACGCTGCCCGTCCCGGCCCCCACGTCCCACAGGATGTCTTCCGGGCGGACGGCCAGCTTCGCCAGCACAGCGGCCCGGACTTCCTGCTTGGTCATGGGGACATCGCCCCGCTCGAAGGCTTCGTCCGGCAGGCCCGGGGCGCGGCGGGGCAGCACCTCCGCCGCCTCCACGAGAAGGACGCTCAGGCTGTTGAACCGGCCTGCGGCCAGCTCCTTGACGCTGCCGCGGAAGAGCTTTTCTTCCGGCGTGCCGAGGCACTGGCCCACGACGCCCTGCACGTCCCCGAAGCCCTCTGCCGCCAGCTGGGCGCAGAGGGTGGCGGGGTCTTCGCTGCCGCCGGTGAGGAAGAAGGTGGGTCTGCCCTGCATACACTCGGCCACCGGGTCACAGGTGCGGCCATGGGCCGAAACAAGGTTCCACCCCTGCCACGGACGGCCCAGCGCCGCCGCCAGCAGCTGGATGCTGGAAAGGCCGGGCAGCACCCGGGCGCGGACGCCGAGGGCCTCCAGCTTTTCCATCATGGAGGACGCGCCGGAGTAAAAGCCGGTGTCGCCGCTGTAGACCAGCACGGCGTTCTCTGCGCCGGAGGTCTGCAGCAGCTCTGCCACCTCGTCGGGGCGGTAGGCGGCGGCGCGGTTTTCGGTGCAGCCGGCAGGCAGAACTGCCAGCAGACGCCGTGCGCCCAGGATGAGGTCGGCCTGCCGCAGTGCGGCCAGGCCCTGAAGGGTCAGGTTCTCCGGCTGGCCGGAGCCCATGCCGATAAGTGTCACGTTCATCTTATCATCTCCTTGCAGCGTTTCAGCACCTCGGAAGCCGTCTCGCCCTGCTCGGGCGGGCGGCGGATGACCACCAGCTGCACCCCGGCGGCAGAGGCGGCGGCGGCTTTTTCGTCGAAGCCTCCGGCTGCGCCGCCGTCCTTTGTGACGAGCCAGCGGATATGGAACTGCTCCATCATGGCCTGATTGAGGGCAAAGCTGAAGGGACCCTGCATGGCGATGATGTTGCGGTGGGGGATGTTCGCCGCCTCGCAGGCCGCGATGCTTTCCAGCGTGGGCAGGACGCGGGGGTAGAGCCGCTCGGGCGGGATGGCCCCGAACTGCGCCAGCTCCTTGGCCCCGGTGGCCAGCAGAAGATTCCCCTCTTCTGCGGCCAGCGCCTCGGCTGCCTGCCTTGCGCTCTCAAAGACGAGACAGTTTTCCGGCAGCGGACTGGCCGGGCGCAGCAGGCGGAGGTATTCCACCCCGGCCTTCTCTGCCGCTGCTTTGATGTTTTTGGTCGCCTCCACCGCGTAGGGGTGGGTGGCGTCGATGCAGAGGGCGGCATCTCCCAAGAGCGCGGCCATCTCATCGGGCAGGAGCCGCCCGCACCGGACGGTGACGCCGGGGGTGCTCCCCTGCTCTTCCTGCCCCAGCGGGGGGGCCACGCTGCCGGTGACTTCGATGCCCAGCGCCGCCAGCTGGCGGGAAAGCTCCCGCCCCTCGGTGGTGCCGCTGAAAACGACGACATTCATCGGCGGTACCCCCGCGGCGTGACCATCCGCCCACTCAGCGCGCGGGTGGCGGCGTTGCCCACAAAGACGGTGGTGAACATATCCACCTCGGTGTCCCGGAGCTGGCTGAGGGGCAGGATGTGCTTTTCCTGCCCTTCCCGGCCGATGTTCCGCACAGAGCCGCAGAGGGTGTCCGGGGCTTTGCCGTTCGCCAGCAGGATGTCCACAGCCCGGCGCAGATAGTCCGGGCGGCCCTTGGATGAGGGATTGTACAGCGCCAGCGCGAAATCGCCCTGAGCGGCGCAGGCCAGCCGCTTTTCGATGACCTCCCACGGCGTGAGACGGTCCGACAGCGAGATGACGCAGAAATCGTGGGCCAGCGGGGCGCCCAGCACCGCCCCGCCGCTGAGGGCGGCGGTCAGGCCGGGGACGACCTCCACGTTGACGTCCGGGTACTCTTCGGCCAGCTCCAGCAGCGGGCTGGCCATACCGTAGACCCCGGCGTCGCCGGAGCAGACCAGCGCCACGTCCCGGCCCGCCCGGGCGGTATCCAGCGCCCAGCGGCAGCGGTCGATCTCCCGGGTCATGCCGGTGGTGTAGCACTCCTTTTCCGGGTAGAGGGGGCGCACAAGGTCGATGTAGACCGTATAGCCGCACAACACCTCGGCCTGCTGCAAGGCGCTCTGCGCCTGCACGGTCAGAAACTGTCCGCCGCCGGGGCCAAGCCCCACGACGAACACGGTCTTTTTACTCTCACTCATTGCTCTGTCCTCCAATCGGGTGCAAAGGGGCGGACGGCCAGCGCCAGCGTCACGCCGCCGCCTGCCGTTTTGGGCAGAAGGAGCATCCCGCCCGAGGCTTTTACCGCCGAGCGCTCACAGACGTTGTCCACGCCGGTGACACTTGCCACAAAGGCCGACGGGGTGAACTGTCCCGGCACGGCCCGCAGCTCGTCGGCCGGATAGAATGTGATGGGCCAGCCGTGGGCTTTGCAGAACGCTGCAAGCCCCGGCTCATCTTTTTTCAGGTCGATGCTGGCGGCTGCGCAGACCGCCGCCGGGCTGAGGCCGGACGCGGCACAGAACGCCGCAAAGGCTTCTTCCAGCTGGCGGGCCGTCGTGCCGCGGCGGCACCCCACCCCCAGCACCCCGATGCGGGGGACGAGGTGGAGCGCCCCGCCCTGCGGCGTGAGGGTCAGGGCGAAGTCGGCGGCTTCGGGTGGGTCAGCCTTTTTCACGCCGGCGGGGGCCTCCCCCGCCACCGGCCACGGCGACCAGTACCGGACCGTCTGCCCGGCCAGCAGGGCGCCGCTGACCCGCTTGATGCGCTCCGGCTCAAGGACAGCGCAGTTCTGGGCCTTGGCCCAGAGGTCCACGGCGAAGAGGCCGTTGACATCGGTGGCCGTCGTGATGACCGGCACCGCGCCGCACGCTTTTGCCAGCGCCCGGGCCAGCGCGTTGGCACCGCCCAGATGGCCCGACAGGAGCGGCACGGCGAAGCTCCCGCCCTCGTCCACGACCACCACCGCCGGGTCGGCGGCCTTGCTCCTGCAGTAGGGCGCGATGGCCCGCACCGCGATGCCCACAGCTCCCACAAAAATCAGGGCCTCATCCTGTGCAAAATGCTCCGCCGTCCAGCCTTTCAGGGTCACGTCTCCGCCGCAGCGGCTCACGCCGCCGGGCAGAGCTTCCGCCAGCCGATGGGCCAGAGCCTCGCCCTTTGCGGTGAAAGCCAGATATGCCCGGCTCACTGCCCGGCCTCCGTCCCCTGCCGGAACTCGGTGGTAAAGGCGGGGTCGTAGAGCTTGCTGCGCTCGTAGTTTTCACCCAGAAAGTCGCCTACAACGATGAGGGCGGTCTTTGTGATGCCGTTTTTGCGGGTCTCCTCGGCCAGTGTGGAGACGGTGCAGCGCACCACCTTCTGCTCGGGCCAGGTGGCCTTATAGACCACAGCGGCAGGGGTATCGGAGCGGTAGCCGCCGCTCTCGAGAAGGGCCTGCTGGACTTTGTCCACCAGCCCGATGGAGAGGAAGATGACCATGGTGGCCCCGTGAGCGGCCAGCTTTTCCAGCTGTTCGGCCTCAGGAACAGGAGTGCGGCCCTCCATCCGGGTGATGATGACGGTCTGGCTCACGTTGGGCAGGGTGTACTCGGCACAGAGCGCCGCCGCCGCGCCGCAGAAGCTGGACACGCCCGGGATGTCGTCATAGGGGATTCCGTCGGCGTCCAGCGCGTCCATCTGCTCCCGGATGGCCCCGTAGAGGCAGGGGTCGCCGGTGTGGAGGCGGACCGTGGTGCCTCCGGCCTTTTCGGCGGCACGGATGGTGTCCAGCACCTGTTCCAGCGTCATCTCGGCGCTGTTATAGATGGCACAGCCGGGCTTCGCCAGCCCCAGCAGAGCCGGGTTGACGAGACTGCCCGCGTAGATGATGCAGTCGGCATCGGCCAGCAGGGCCGCGCCCCGCCGGGTGATGAGGTCGGGCGCGCCCGGCCCGGCTCCTACAAAATGGACCATATCTTACCCCTCCTTCACCAAAATCGTTGCGAAATAGCCCGCCGACCGGGCCGGGTCGTAATCAGTCAGGTCGGGCCAGACCTCCTCGTTCGGCAGGCCGCAGTTACAGACCATCGCGCTCCGGCTGAGAAGCCCGGCGTCGGCCAGCGCGGCCAGCGTCTCGGGCAGCTGACGGCCCGATTTCATCAGCACTTTTGCGCCCGGTGCGGCCAGCACCTCAGCGGCGCAGCGCCCCGGGGCGATGGTCAGCGGCTGCTCCATGCCGCCCGTCAGGGACTGGCCCAGCCGGGCCGCAGCGGCGCAGAAGCTCGTCACGCCGGGGAGCATCACGGTCTTGCAGCCCTCAGTCTCCAAGATCTCCTGTAAATAACCGAACGTGGCGTAGACGGACAGGTCGCCGAGGTTGAGCATGGCGACATCCTGCCCGGCGTCGAGGTATTCTTTCACGGCCCGGGCCGCCTCGATGTGGGCGGCTTTCTGCACCGCCGGGTCAAGGCTCATGGCGAAGCGCAGCGGCAGGATGGTCTTGCCGCTCAGCTCCACCGCCCCTTTTGCGATGTCCAGCGCCAGCATCCCGCCCTTCGGGGTCTGGGGCGCGGCGATGACCGGGCAGTTTTCGAGGCGGCGGACAGCCTGCAGGGTCATGAGCTCCGGGTCGCCCGGGCCGACGCTGACGCCGTAAAAAGTGCCTATCCGTTTTTCCATTCGTCCAGCAGCTCCTTTGCAGTTCTGGTCTGGCCCAGCGGGCCGTATTGGTTCGAGAAGAGCACCGCGCCCACCCGGAACGCCCCGGCGGCGCGGCGGTCGAGGTGGAGCTGGATGGCGTCCAGCAGGCTGGACAGCACCGGCTCTCTCATCTCTGCTTTGTCTAAGATCTCCATGCAGGCGTCGGTGGTGGCCGCGTTCATCAGGGCCGCGCAGACGTCCCGGGACGCGCCGCAGAGGGCGGCGTGGGCGCAGAGCAGCTCGGTGCGGCAGTCGGCTGTGCGGGAGTGGGTGTTCATGATGCCGCCCGCCAGCTTGACCAGCTTGCCGATGTGGCCCACCAGCACCACCTCTTCGAAGTGGGATGCCGCCGCCATATCCATCGTATCACCGATGAAGTTCGAGGTCTTGACCACCGGGATATTCTTTAGGGCGGGCAGCTTCTCGTGGAGATAGTCGAGGCCGTAGTTGCCCGGGGCGAGGATGAGCCGCCGGGGGCTGACCGCCCGGAGCGCCGCCTGCCCCATTTCCAGCTGGATGGTGTCGAGGATGGCCTGCTGGCTCATGGGCTCGACGATGCCGCTGGTGCCGAGGACGCTGAGGCCCCCTTCCACGCCCATGTGGGGGTTGAAGGTGCGCTTCGCCGTCTCAGCCCCGCCCTCGATGGAGATGGTGACATCAAAGCCGCCCGCGTACCCGGCAGATTCGGCCTCCTTTTCCAGCGCCTCCTTTATCATGGCCCGGGGGACGTGGTTGATGGCAGCTTCGCCCACGGGCTGGTCGAGACCGGGCTTTGTCACCCGGCCCACGCCCTCACCGCCGTGGATGCGCACCTCGCCGGCCAGCTCGGGCCGGAGGGCGACACCGGCGATGACCGGCAGACCGGTGGTCACGTCCACATCGTCGCCGCCGTCCTTCCGGATGGCGCACTCGGCCCCCTCGCCGGACAGGCGGCAGAAGATGGGCTCCACCTCCACCACGATGCCCTTCGGGGTGCGGAGGGCCACCGTCTCGGGGGTGTGGCCGGTGAGCAGCAGCCGTGCCGCGCCCGCCGCGCCCAGCGCCGCACAGGTGCCGGTGGTATAGCCGCAGCGCAGGAGCTTCTGGCCGCTGCGGACATAGTGCTCGAAGAGCGGGCGCTTTTCCTCCGGCGCTTTTTCTTCGCCGTAGAGGAATGCGTACTGCTCATCGGTCAGAGCATAAATTTTGCAGATGTTTTCCCGGGCAAAGGCCTTTTCCGGCGTCATGACGTCCGAGACGCCCGCCGCTGAGACGCAGACGACCTTGTCGGAAACTTTCTGCGCCAGCTCCAGCTCGTGGAGGCTCAGGATGACGGCCATCTTCTTGTCCCGGGCGAGGCTTTTCAGGATGGCCAGCAATTCGGCCTTGCCCTTGATGTCAAGAAAAGACGTAGGCTCGTCCAATAATATCAGCTCCGGCTGCTGGCAGATGGCCCGGGCCAGCAGGACGCGCTGGCGCTGGCCGTCGCTGATGCGGTTGAAGTCCCGGCCCGCCAGCGCCTCGGCCCCCACGAGGGCCAGCGCGGCATGGACCTGGCGCTTATCTTCTGCCGAGAGGACACCCAGCCGCCCCGTGTAGGGGTAGCGCCCGGCGGACGCCATCTCGAAGCAGGTGGTCAGCTCGGTGCGGCGGGTGTGGGGCACCATCAGGGCCATTTTGCGGGCGCGCTCCGGGCCGGAGCAGTCCGCGAGATTTTTGCCGTCCAGCAGCACAGCGCCCCCCTGGGGGGCCAGCTGCGCTGCCAGTGTCCTGAGCAGGGTGGATTTTCCCGCGCCGTTGGGGCCGATAAGGGTGAGGATGGTCCCCTTCCCGACGCCGAGTCCGATGTGCTCCATCAGGGGCGTTTTGCCGTAGCCGATGGCAAGGTCCTCGGCGCGGCAGTAGAATTTCGGATCGCTCATTCCCGGCCCTCCTGTGTCTGGCGGCGCACCAGCAGCCAGATGACCACCGGCGCACCGAAAACCGCCGTCACCGAGCTGATGGACAGCTCCGTGGGCGCGAACAGGCTGCGGGCGATGAGGTCGCAGAGCAGACAGAACGCTGCCCCGCCCAGACAGCAGCCCGGCAGAACATAAAGGGGCTTTGCGCTGCCCAGCAGGTTCTTGACCAGATGCGGCACCGCGATGCCCACAAAGGAGATGGGGCCTGCAAAGGCCGTCACGCAGGCGGAAAGCAGGCTGGAAAGCAGCACGAGGGCCGTCGAGAAGGCCCGCACCGGCACGCCGACGCTCCTGGCGTAGCTCTCGCCCATCTGGTAGGCCGCCATGGGCTTCGAGAGCAGGAACGCCGCCGCCAGCGCGGGCAGCACCACGCAGGCCGCTGCACCCACATTGGCCCAGGTCATGCCGGAAAAGCTGCCCATCGACCAGTTGTGGAGATTGACGATGTTGGAGTCCTGAGCAAAGGTCACCACGATGTCGGTGACAGCCGAACAGATATAACCGATCATGATGCCGCAGATGACGAGGATGCTCATCCGCGGCACCCGCCGGGCCACCACCAGCACAAAGGCCATCGCCGCCATCGAGCCTGCAAAGGCGGCGATGATGAGGGTGGCCGAGCCGGTGAGCAGCCCCCGCTGTAAAAACACCACCATCGTCAGGGCCACTGCCAGCTTTGCGCCGCTGGACACGCCCATGACGAAGGGGCCGGCGATGGGGTTGGCGAAGAAGGTCTGCAGGAGGTAGCCTGCCGCAGAGAGGGCCGCGCCCAGCAGCACGACCATGACCGCCCGGGGCAGGCGGAGCTGGAGCACGATGCCCACGGCCAGCGCATCTTCGCCCCGGCCCAGCAGAGCCGCCGCCACCGCGCCGGGCGTCAGGGACACACTGCCCCAGAACAAATTGAGTGCAAAGAGCACCGCGCCCCCCGCCGTGAGGGCGAGGTAGGCGAGGCTGAGGCGGCGGGTGGTGGTCATGACAAAGCTCCTTTTTATACGATGCGCTGTAAGAAACGGAGGGAGTCCGGGTCGGGCGAGCCCTCGGTGAAGACGAGGTTCATATCCGAGATGAGGTCGGCCAGCTCCATGCTCTGCTGAAAGAGGCTCTGGGCCGTACACCAGCAGTCGCCGGACTGGACGGCCTTGAAATCCGCCAGCATCGGGCATTTTTCGATGAGCTGGTCACGGGTCTCCATCACGCCCTCGATGGTGCTGTTGTAGATGAGGACGTCGGCGTCCTTGGCCCGGGCGTAGAACGTCTCCAGCGGCAGTTTGATGGTGGACTGGGCCGACGTCTCCCCCTCGAGGTCGTCGAAGATGTAGACACCGCCGGCCATCCCCACCATCTGGGCCACATAGTCGCTGGTGCGGCGGACGGTGATGAGGTTGTTGGTGGTGATGGAGAAGAAGGCCACGGTCTTGCCGGTGTTCTCCTGCTCGAGGATGGGGGCCACCTGCTCCACCTTCTGGCGAAAGACCTCTTCCGCCAGCTCAGTCTTATTCAGCAGGATGCCGTAGAGCTTGAGCCACTCCATCCGGGCCAGCGGGCCGCTCTCGTAGCTCGAGCGCTCCACGAGGACCGGCACGCCGAACTTTTCCAGCTGCTCCTTGACCTCGGGGTCGTGGAGCACCATGGTGTTTTCGATGGCGAGGGTGCAGCCGGCGGCAAGGATGCGCTCATAGTCCGGGGCGCTGTACTTGCCCGCGTAGGCGATGCGGCCCTCCTGCATGGCCTGTCTGGCCTCTTCCACATACCAGCCCTCGGCCTTCGTGCCGGAGAGGGCGATGCTGTCCAGGGCGTCCAGATGGACGAAGAGGTCCATCACCGAGGTGGAGACGAGGTAGATGTTGTCCAGCGGCTGGCGCAGCAGAACGACGTCCTCGGGCAGGTCGTCCACCTCGGCGGCCCCCTCGGGGACGACGAGGAACCGCCCGGCGTCCGGGATGTCGATCATCACATAGCCGCCCTCATAGCAGTCGGCGGAAAACTGGGTGGCATAGTCCAGCGGATAGCTGTGGTCGAACACGAGGGATGCTGTATTGGCCGGGGCGGTCTTGTGCTGCCCGCAGCCCGCAAGGGTGAGGGCGGCGGCAGGCAGGGCTTTCAGGAAATTACGGCGTTTCATGGGATCAAACCTCTCAGTCTGCTTCGCAGACAGCTCCCCTACCGAGGGGAGCCTCTGGCGAAGAGGGTAACTTTTCAATTTTGCCAAGGCCTCTCCTCGATAGGAGAGGTGGCATCGCGGAGCGATGACGGAGAGGTTTAATTCAGCGTAAAGGTCAGCGTATACTCGATCTCATGCGGGGTGCTCATGGCGACGGTATCGCCCACCACATCCAGCGGGGTGTCGAGAGCCGCGACGGGGATCTCGAAGGTAGAGTTGCCCTCGGTGTTGGTGGGCAGATACTTCTCGCCGTCCACCAGCATATAGTCGTAGTTGGGGCTGGACCAGACGATGGTGGCGGTCATCCTGCCGTCGGCCACGGTCAGGACCGCAGGGCTTTCCACGGTGGCACGGCCGGAGCCGCCCTCGAGGGTCACGTCACAGGTGTAGGTTCCGTCGGCAGGTGCTTCCGCCGCAGCAGGCTGGGCGTTGGCGACACGGACGGTATGGTCGTACCACTTGCCCTTGGTGCCGAGGATGGCCAGCTGGAAGTCCTCGTCCAGAGCCTCCACTGGGATGTCGAAGCCGTAGACCTCATCGGACAGGCCGTCGGAGTAGGTGACGGTGTCGGTGGTGGGCTGGAGCCAGTCCCCCTCGTGGGCCTCGGCGTCAGCGGCCATGCCGACGTAGAGGTTGACGATCTTCTTGGAGGCGAGGCTGACGTGGAAGGTCATCTGACCGTCCTTCACGGTCAGGGTCCCCTTGCCGTCGTTGGCCTCGTTGGCATGGAACATGGAGCTGTCGGTGTCAAAGTCGGCGGTGTAGACGCCGTCGGGCAGAGCGGCCTCTGCCGCCGGTTCGGAAGCTGCCTCGCTCACGGCAGAGGAGGCCGCAGCCTCGGAGGAAGCGGCAGAGCTGGCCGGGGCGCCGGATGCGCCGCAGCCGACGAGTGCACCGGCCAGCACAGCGCCGGCCAGCAGAAGAGCAAATTTATGGTTCAGTTTCATGATGATATACCTCGAAGTATCTATTTTACAGAAAAGATTATAACACGCAATGGCCCGAATTCAAAGCAGGCCGAAAAAGAAATTGCCCGAAAAGGCACTCCTTTCCGGGCAATCATAGAATCAGAATCAGCCGTTCAGGGAATCGACAGCGGCCTTGGTGTGTGCGACGTAGAGCTGCTGGATGTCAGCGACCTCGCCCAGACCGGCGATCTGGCAATCGACAGAGTCGAATTCGCCGGAGGCCTCGAACTGGCTCTTCCAGGAATCCTCGTCGTCGCCCGCCATATCGTTGTTGGCGTGGTCGCCTGCAACGACCATCAGGGGACGCAGGACGACCTTGGTGTAGCCGGCGGCCTTGACAGCCTTGATGACGTTCTCGCAGGCAGTCTCCTCCGGCTCACCCTCGACGGTGCCGATGAAGACGTTCTTGTAGCCCAGAGCGTTCATCTGAGACTGCATCTGGGTGTAGCTCACCTTTGCGGTGTGAGAGGTGCCGTGGCCCATGAAAACGAAGGCGGTGCCGTCCTTAGCAGCGGCGTCCAGACTGTCGAAGCCGGCGGTCTTGACGGCCTCGGCGGTGATGGCCTTGGCGACAGCCTCCTTGTCGGCGTTGATGACGGTGGCATCGCTGCCCACCTCGCCCAGCAGAGGCTCGGCGATGGCGACGGACTCGAACTTATCGCGGTAGCTGTCCACCATCTCCATCATCTCGTCGTACTCCGCGCCGTGCATCAGGTGGGTGGGCTGGACGACCAGATTCTTCACGCCGTTGGCAACAGCGCGCTCCAGAGCCTGCTCCATGTTGTCGATCTTCTCGCCGTCACGGGCCTGAACATGGTTGATGATGATCTGTGCGGTGAAGGCACGGCGGACAGACCAGTCGGGATATGCGGCCTGGATGGCGTCCTCGATGCCCTTGATGTCCGCTGCGCGGCTGTCGTTGAAGGAGGTGCCGAAGCTGACGACCAGGATCTCCTTGTCGCCGATGTTGTCCTGGTTGCGGGGGTCGTCCTTAGAGGCGTCGCCGGTGTCGCGGCCAAAATACTCGGGGCTTGCCTCTTCGCCCTCGACCATCTCCTTCTGGGCGTCGGTCAGGGCGTCCCATGCTGCCTTTGCGGCCTCGCACTGGGCGTCGGTGTTCTCGTTGCGCTCCTGCACATAGATGGCGTCGATGAGGTCTGCCACATTCTTTGCTGCCATTTCATCAGCCTCCTCGCTGCTCACTCCGCTGGCGGCGGCAGAGCTTGCGGCGGTGCTGCCGGCGGCAGTGGAAGAAGATGCACCGCAGCCGGTGAGCACACCGGCACACAGGGCCAGTGCGGCGGCAGCGGCGGTGACGCGCTGCCAGTTCTTGTTGGTTGCCTTACGCATTGTTTGAGTCCTTTCTGTTGTGTGGAATGTACGTTTCCGATAGAAAGGGTACGAAACGGGGGCCAGCTCAAACGAAAAAAGAGCCTTTTCACCGCGCGGAAGGCACAGCAAAAAGACCCTTTGAACGTTTGGGCTTTTTGGTACGACCAATTCCTCGTGATCCGGAGCCGGACGCTCCTGTACCAACAGCGGGCAGGTTTCCTGACTGAAAGCTCACCGCCCGCTGCCGCCTTCCCAGAGGCAAAGCCTCCAGTGACCGGCGCTGAGCGCCAAGGCAGCGGACTCCCTTATCACAGTGACGAGATCGCGCGGGACTCGCACCCGCTTCCCTTTTACCCTCCCGGCCGGGGACAAAGCCCCGGCGGCAGGCACCTGCTGTTTTCTATTCAGACGAGGTGAAGTATATCACACTCCGCCCTAAAATGCAATATCTCAGCCCTCCTGCGGCACGGTCCAGACCATACCCAGCGCTTCGAGCTTTGCGATGCGCTCCGCCGTCAGCTTTTTCTCGGCACAGGCGTAGTTTTCGCGCATCCGGCGGACCCAGTCGCCGAGGCAGAAGCCGTCTTCGGTCTTATAGTTCACCGGCACCAGCAGATCGCCGTGGGCGGCGCAGTACTCTTCGGCACGGCGGAACGCCCCGGCCCACTTGGCCTCCCGGGCGTCCCACTGCATCCCGATGGCATCCAGCAGAGCGATATGCTCCGGTGTCACCTGGAACGAGCCGGGCCGGGCCTTGCGGGCAGCCCGGAGGTTCGAGATCCAGACGCCCAGACGGAAGCCGTTCTCGTCCACGTATCCGGCAGGCACGAGGAGGCTGCCCTTCTTCTCGGCGTAGAGTCTGGCGCTCTGGTAGTTGTCCAGCCAGTTCTGCTCCCGCACGCTGCACGCGGGCGGCACCGGGGCGCTGAGGCGTCGGCCTTTTTCGCCCTTGAACAGCTCTTTCAGGGCCGCGCGGCGCTCGGTGGAGAGCTTTTTGCCCTCCCGCAGCATCTGCTTCTGACGGGACAGCCAGCTGCCCAGCCAGATGCCGTCCTCCGTCCGGTACTGGGCCGGAACGGCCAGACTGCCGTGCTCCTTTTTGTATTCCACGGCCAGCTCGTAGCGGTGCTGCCACGAGTCGGTCTTTTCCCAGTTCATGCCCAGCTCGTCCAGCAGGGCTTTCCGCTCCGGCGTCACCCGGGCGCTGCTGCGCTCGGGGTTCTGCCATGCGTACCGCTGGCGGGACACCCACTTGCCCAGCAGGATGCCGTCTTCGTCGGTGTACTCGGTGGGGACGTCGAGGTTCCCGTGGGCGGCGTGGTACTTCACGGCGGCCTCGTAGGCGGTCTGCCACTTGCGGTCGTTCCGGTTCGTCCAGTCCACCTCCAGCGCTTCCAGCTTTTCGATCTGGGCGTCGGTCAGCACACCTTCTTTATAAGCGGCACGCTGACTGCCCAGCCAGACGCCCAGCGCCATACCGTCCGGTGTGACATACTTGACGGGAATTTCCAGCGTGTGATTTTCCAGATAATACTGGACGGCGGCGGCATAGCTCTTCTCCCAGAGGATGCTGCCGGTGTCCCACACCATGCCCAGTGCCTCAAGGCGCTCGACGCGGTCTGACGGCAGGTTCCCGCTCAGATAGCGCTGGCGGTTATAGACGATCCACTCGCCCAGTGCAAAGCCGTCCTTATCCTTATAATGGACCGGCACCAGCAGGTCGCTGTGGCTGCCGCGGTACCGCCGGGCCGAAGCACAGCCGTTCTCCCACGCCAGCTCGAGCCGCTTTTTCCAGTTCATGCCGATCTTGTCCAGCCGGGCGGCCTGCTCGGCGGTGAGACGGCCCTTTTTCTTTCCGGCCCGGACAAGGCGCTGGTTTTCCAGCCAGCGGCCCACGGCCACGCCCCCGAAGCGGTAGGAGCGAGGCACGTCCAGCGTCTTTCCCTCTGCCGTCATCTGCTTTGCGGCGGCATAATAGCGCTCCCAGTCGGAGTCCAGCGCGCGGCGGAGCTGCCGGTAAGCCCGGCGGCAGGCAGAGAGGGGCTCTTCCAGCGGGAAGGCTTCTGCCCCCGCCGCGCTGCACTCCTTCCGCAGCTGCTGCACACAGGTCAGCGCCTCAAAGGCCGCGCTCAGCTCTGCCACCGGCACACTGCCGCAGGCCGCAAGGGCGCGGGCCAGCATCTGCCGGTATGCGGCCGGTCCAGCGCTGCTGCGCACCAGCACCACGCCCGAGATCCCGGCCAGAGGAGCCTGCACCGCCGGGCCGTTGGCACAGACCAGCAGCCGGAGGGTGGCCGCTTCGTCGGCCGCAAAGCCTTCTGCATCCTTATAAATATGTGTTCCTGCACCAAACAGCTTCTCGGCCTGCTCTGCGGTCTGCGCCGCCGCTGCATCATCCTCGCAGAGGACGAGATACCGCCCGGCAGCATCCGGGAGCCACTGCGCCAGCAGCTGTTCCACCGGCGGAAGCTTCTCTACGGCGAGGCTCAGAGCCTGATATTTCTCGGCGTTGGGGTCAGGGCAGCCCGGCAGATGGAGGTTCTTCACCTCGGCACGGAGGCGGGCCATCGCATCTTCCAGCGGCCAGAGCAGAGCCGTATAGGAGGCCGGCATGGGCAGCAGGCCCTCGGCCATCGCCCCGCCCAGCGCCAGCGGCTCCACGATGGCGTCGGCCAGCATCTCCTCGGCGGCGCGGCAGCTGTCGCCCGGGGCGTCCGGCTCTCCCAGAGCCAGCAGCTTTGCCCCCGGACAGAGGCGGAACAGAGGCTGGACACAGTCGGTCCAGTCCTTTGCGCTCATCTCCCTCCAGCCATCCAGTACCAGCAGGCCGGGCCGGAACTCAGCCAGCGCCACCCAGCCCAGCGCATTCTGCACGGCCAGCTGCTCGCAGCTCATCAGCCGCACCCGGCCGCCCAGCGTCCGGCCCAGCCGCTTTGTCAGGGCGCGGCGCAGCTCCAGACGGGCAGCGCAGGACACCACCCAGAGCACGCGCATCTCGGGGTGGGCGTCCAGCAGCTCCCACACGATGCAGCCCTTGCCCGTACCCGCCGGGCGCACCAGCGCAGCACAGTTTTTCTGCTGCAGTCCAGCCTCCGCCGCACGGCAGGCTGTTTTATTTGAATCATCTACCAAAATCGACATATCTTATCCTTTCTGCCCCTTCCGAGGGTTCAGAAATTCGCTTTTTCTGCAAAAAAGAAACGCGCCTGCGCAAAGCCGGCTTTCCTGCCTGCGCTGCGCCTGCGTTTTTCTGCAAAAATGTTACTTTCATGCTCTATTTTTATCATAAAAGTTTATTTCTTGTCAAGATGATTTGCACAGATTTTTCCAAATAATTTTACATCCCCTTTTTTCCGGAAATTCCGGGGCCGTTCCCTGCTGGCCGTTGACGGCGGGGACAGTTGGTGGTAGACTTTTTTCATCGGCTCCCCCTTTTGGCGGGAGACTCCCCTATTTATGATATGTGAGGTAATCGATATGAACATCATCCGCACCGAAAAAGCTCCCGGCGCCATCGGCCCCTACTCTCAGGGCTACACCGTGGGCGGTCTCGTCTTCACCTCCGGCCAGATCCCGGTAGACCCCGCCACCGGCGCAGTCGCCGAGGGCATCGCCGCACAGGCTGACCAGAGCTGCCGCAATGTGGGCGCTATCCTCGAAGCTGCCGGCGTGGGCTTTGACAAGGTGGTCAAGACCACCTGCTTCCTGGCCGACATCGCCGACTTTGCCGCTTTCAACGAGGTGTACGCCAAGTATTTCACCTCCAAGCCCGCCCGCAGCTGCGTGGCCGTGAAAGACCTGCCCAAGGGCGTGCTCTGCGAGATCGAAGCTATCGCGGAGGCCTGAGCCGTCTTTTCAGCACAAAGAGGGGCTGTCTGCACTCTATTCCAAGTGCGGACGGCCCCTTTTGTCTGTCTTCGATTCCAGTTTTTCATGCTGGCCAACTTTCCCAGCCGGAGAAATTGACTTCGTTTTTCGCTTTTGTTACAATAGAATCGAACTGTTGCAAAAGATTTCCGGTCAAATTTGAAAGAGAGGTCCCTGCCCATGTCCAATTCCCGTGTTGAAAGCCACAGCCGCGCCGAATTGCGCAACAGGATCATCAGCACAGCCACCCTGCTCGAGATCCTGTTGTCCGGCCTCGTCCTCATCGGCCTGCTGCTGTCGATGGTGCCGCTGCTGCAGTGGATGCCCGGCCTGCTGTTCGACGGCAACGACGCCGAGGTGAGCATCTTCTTACAGAGGGCGCTGGACATCGTCATCGGCATCGAGTTCATCAAGATGCTGGCCAAGCACAGCCCCGGTTCCAGCCTCGAAGTGCTGCTCTACGCCATCGCCCGCCACATGGTGGTGGGTCACGAGTCCGCCATGGAGAACCTGCTGAGCGTGAGCGCCATCGCCCTCATCTTCATCGTGCGGAGGTTCTTCTTCGTGCCGGCCTTCGGCGCTCATCTGCCCGACGGCCACCCCGCACCCGACCTTTCCCCCAGCCAGAGCGGCATCCCGTCAGAGGAATTCGCCTCCCGGCTGCGCAAGCACCTTCATCATGACGACACCGACACGGAGCTTGAAGTCGCCATCGAAGACCCCAAGTACGAGGACAACACCGACACGCTGCTGGAAGCAGACCCGAAATAAGCCTGACAACGTAAAATGCCCCGCAGGACGCTCGTCGAGAGCTGCCTGCGGGGCATCTTTTTCTGCTTAGTTGCTCTTGTGCTTCTGGCCGAAACGGTACTCCTTGCCGTCCCGGATGCGCTGGATGTTGGAACGGTGCATCCAGATGACCATGCCGCCCATGATGGCAGCGCCGACGGTACAGACCACCACGTCCCGGGTCGGCAGGCCGCGCATGAGGCTGTACACCAGCGTCAGCACCGGGTAGGCCGCGGCCATGGTGATGCTGCCCAGCGACACCATGCCGGTGGGGACCAGGCAGACGAGGAAGATGAGTGCCAGCACCGGCAGCAGCACCGGCTGGACTGCCAGAATGGCACCGGCAGCCACCAGCACGCCCTTGCCGCCCTTGAAGCCGAAGTAGATGGGCTTGGAGTGGCCCACCACGGCGAGGATGGCGGCGAGGTAGACGCCCAGATAGGGCGAGACGGCAGCATCGGCGGGCAGATGGCCGAACAGCCACCGGCCAAGGCAGACGGCCACGACGCCCTTGAGCACATCGCCCACCGCCGTGAGGGCAGCGGCCTTCTTGCCGAAGGTGCGCAGCATGTTGGTCATACCGGCAGCGCCCGAGCCGTGGGTGCGGACGTCGTCATGGTACAGATACTTGCTGACGAGGATGCCGGTGTCCACGCTGCCCAGCAGATAGGCTTCGGCAGCGACCGCCAGCACAATGAGAAATGCGGTCATCGAACCAGTCTCCCTTCCTTATACGTCCTTCGCGCCCACCTCGCCGGAGCCGCGCTCACGCACGACAAGGCGGATGGGGGTGTGCTCCAGACCAAAGTTCTCGCGGATCTGGTTGATGATATACCGCTGATAGCTGAAGTGGAACAGGTGCTTTGCATTGACGAAAGCCACGAACGTCGGCGGACGGGTGGAAGCCTGGGTCAGGTAGAAGATCTTCAGGCGGCGGCCCTTGTCGCTGGGCGGCTGCATCCGAGCGGTGGCACGGGCCAGCATCTCATTCAGCACACCGGTGGGCACGCGGGCGCCGTTCTGGCTGTCCACGTCGCGGATGAGCTGCAACAGCTTGTTGACGTTGTAGCCGGTCTGGGCCGAGATGAAGATGATGGGAGCGTAGCCCATGAAGCTGAAGCACTCGGCATAGCCCCGGCGCTGCAGTTCCATGGTGTTGGTCTCCTTGCCCTCCACGGCGTCCCACTTGTTGACGACGATGATGCAGGCTTTGCCCTGGTCGTGGGCGTAACCGGCCACCTTGCTGTCCTGCTCGGTGAAGCCGACGGTGGCGTCCACGAGGATGAGGGCCACGCGGCTGCGCTCGACGGCGGCCAGTGCGCGGACGACCATGTAGCGCTCGAGGCCGTCGGTGATGTTGCTGCGCTTGCGCAGACCGGCGGTATCGGTGAAGATGAACTTGCCGTAAGCGTTGTCCACGGGGGTGTCGATGGCATCTCGGGTGGTGCCGGCCTCATTGGCCACGATCATGCGGTTCTCACCGAGGATGCGGTTGGTCAGGCTGGACTTGCCCACGTTGGGGCGGCCGATGATGGCGACGGGGATGCGGTCTTCCTCCACGACGGTCTCACTGAAATCGAGGTGGGCGCAGACGGCGTCCAGCAGGTCGCCGGTGCCGTGGCCGTGGACGGACGAGATGGGCATGACTTCGTCGAAGCCGAGGTTATAGAACTCGTAGAGCTCCATGGGGGTCTCGCCCACGTTGTCGCATTTGTTGACGGCGAGGATGATGGGCTTGTGGCTGCGGCGCAGCATATGGGCCACGTCCTCGTCGGCGGCGGTCAGGCCGTTGCGCACGTCCACCACCATGATGATGCAGTCGGCGGTGTCGATGGCGATCTGGGCCTGCTCGCGCATGTGGGCCAGAATGCCCTCGGTGGCCTTGGGCTCGATGCCGCCGGTATCCACCAGCAGGAACTCGTGGCCGCTCCACTCGCAGTTGGCGAAGATGCGGTCGCGGGTGATGCCCGGGGTATCCTCCACGATGGCCAGACGCTGGCCGCAGAGCTTATTGAACAGGGTGGACTTGCCCACGTTGGGGCGGCCCACCACAGCAACGATCGGTTTGCTCATAGGGGGTTCCTCCTTTCACAAAAGGGGTAAAATTACGGTCTTCTCCGGCGGGCGATATGCAGGCCGCTGCGCAGCAGGGCCTTGGCCTCGTCGCCGCCGCCGGTGGGCAGGACTTCCACCTTCACGCCGAGCCGCTGGCCCAGCTGCTCGATGGTCATATCATCGAGGAAGGTGTCCTTCTCCTCCCGCAGCATCACGGCAGGCACGCCCAGGGTGCCGCTGGACAGCCGGCCCTCGCACTGAGCGATGATGTCGGTCGCCGTGACGAGGCCCGCCACGCCGACGTTGCCGCCGAAGAAGTTGTTTTTGATGGGATGCACGTTCACTTCTATCATGGGGTACTGGCGGTGGAGCTCGTCCATCATCTCGGTGATGAGGGGCGCGGCCATGGTGCCGGTGACGACATCCATCTTTTTGGTGCCATAGATGCGGTGGGGCTTTTCCAGCTCGGCCAGAAATTCCTCCCGGAAGAGGCTCATCATGCCCACGCCGTTTTCTAGCTGGTCGTAGTCCTCATAGAACTCCGGCTCCGGGATGGGGCGGCCGGCCTTGAGGTACCACTCATCGCTGGGGTAGATGATGCGCTTTCCGTGGCGGCGCTTGCACTCGTCGCCGAACTCTTCCATGATGTCGATGACGGCGGCGCTGGTCTCGGCGTCGTAGGGCGTCTGCTTGAAGAGGTTCTGGCGGTAGTCCGTCACGCCGCAGGGGACTGCCGCCACGCTCTGCACCATCGGGGTCAGCTCCAGCAGGTCGGTGAGGGTGCGGCGGAGCTCGTCGCCGTCGTTGATGCCCCGGCAGAGCACCAGCTGACAGTTGACGGCGATGCCGCCCTCCACCAGGCGGGGCAGGTACTTCAGCACCTCGCCGCCCCGTTTATTCGCCAGCATCCGCACGCGGAGCTGGGGATTGGTGGTGTGGACCGAGATGTTGATGGGCGAGATGTGCATCTTGATGATGCGGTCGATCTCGTGGTCCTGCATGTTGGTCATGGTGATATAGTTGCCGAACAAAAAGGACAGGCGCTCGTCGTCGTCCTTGAAGTAGAGGCTCTCACGCATCCCCGGGGGCAGCTGGTCGATGAAGCAGAACATACAGTGGTTGGAGCAGGAGTGCTTCTGGTCGCCCAGATAGGTGGAGAAGTCGCAGCCGAAGGGGCCGCGCTCTTCCCGCCGGACGTCCCACTCCCGGATGCCGTCCGCCACCTTTGCTTTGAGGTGGAAGCTCTTGCTGTCGGTATAAAAATCATAGTCCAGCGTGTCGTTCAGCTCGTTGCCGTCCACGCTCAGCAGCTCGTCGCCGCCGGCGAGGCCGAGGGCTTCCGCCTCGCTGCCCGCGTCCACGCGGTCGATCCTGATGGCCATGCTTTCACCTCACAATTTCGTTTTCAAGACAAAGCAAGAAGGGGAAGGCATTGCGCCCTCCCCTTCTGTACATAACACCAATGTGCCACCAATTCTGCGCAAATTAGCCCTTCTTGATGACTTCCTCGCCCTTGTAGTAACCGCAGTTGCCACATGCCTGGTGGGGGAGCTTCAGAGAGCCGCAGTTGCTGCACTTGACCAGTGCGGGGGCCTCCAGCTTCCAAACATTGCTGCGACGCTTGTCGCGGCGGGCCTTGGAAAGATGTCTCTTAGGTACTGCCATATTTTTGCACCTCCTTGATGGGTTTCTCAGTTCAGCAGTGATTTGAGTATCGCTAGCCTTGCGTCTGCGGGTTCGGCCTCAGCTTCTGCCGGAGGGCAGGTACATTCGGCCATCTTCTTCCCGCACCGGGGACACAAGCCCGGGCAGTCAGCGCTGCAAAGCAGCACCGTCGGTATCTGGAACATGAATTCCTGACAGAGCCATTCATCCACATCCAGATGTCCTTTTTCGTTGAGGGGCAGGTCGAAATCCGGGTCATCCAGATCGCGCTCCCTGACCGTCCACTCTGCTTGCACCGTCTCTTCCCGTTCGACGGGGTCGAGGCAGCGGGCGCACTCTCCGTGCACCAATGCGTTTGCCCGCAGCGTCATCCGGATCTCCTCGCCATCCGGCACCGCCTCAAAGCGGGCCGTCACAGGCTGCTCGATCCTTGCACCGGCAAAATCCTTTGCAGACAAATCACACTGAAACTCTGCGGCGTAAGGCTTCGTGCCGGATACGATAAACTTTCTCAGGTCAAATTGCATAGTACACCTCATAAAAGGCTGCCTTGTTAGTATAGCGCCAACACAGCCCTTTGTCAACACCGAAACAGGCAGAAAACCGAAAAAATTTCAAATTCTCCGGTTTCCTGCCTGTCTGGGATGCTTCAAATCAGAAATTTCAGAGTTATTTTACAGGTACTTCTTCACATCGTGGGGCAGAGCAGCCTCATCAGCGCTGACAGTGACGGTGACCTTGATGGAGTTGCCGGCGGCGGCAGCGATCTCGTCCAGAACGACGCCCAGACGGTTGATGTCGTGATCCAGCACCTTCAGGATGCCGTCGATGTACAGGTCAGTGATGTCATAATTGCTTGCCAGCAGGCCGGCCACGAAGCCGTACAGCATCTCGCCGCCGGCGATCTTGTACTCGTCCAGGTCGATGAGACGGGCGGCGTTGGGGACCTCATAGGTCAGCTTCATGCCCTTCTCGACGACAACGACGTTGCCCTTGGAGGTCTTGACCGAATCGTTGATCATGTCGATCATAGCCTTGGTCTTACCGGAGCCTTTGGTGCCAACAATCAGTTTAATCATAGTTCTGTCCTCCTGTATTTTCCACGCCTCACGGCGGGAGATCGTTTTTTGTTCCGCTTGCTCTTACTTCAGCTTTGCTTCCAGCTCGGCGGTCAGGTTCTCGTAACCCGGCTTGCCCAGCAGAGCGAACATGTTCTTCTTATAGCTCTCGACGCCCGGCTGGTTGAAGGGGTTGACGCTCAGCAGGTAGCCGCTGCAGGCGCAGGCACGCCAGAAGAAGTAGATGAGGTAGCCCACATTATAAGCAGACAGGTCGTCCACCTCGATGACCACCTCCGGCACGCCGCCGTCGGTGTGGGCGAGGATGGTGCCTTCCATGGCCTTGCGGTTGACCACGCTCATGTTCTGGTCAGCCAGGAAGTTCAGGCCGTCGAAGTTGCCCTCCAGCTTGTCAATGAAGAGGTCCTGTGCGGGCTTCTTGACGTCCACGATGGTCTCGAACATGGTGCGGGAGCCTTCCTGGATGAACTGACCCATGGAGTGCAGGTCGGTGGAGAAGATGCAGCTTGCGGGGAACAGACCCTTGTTGTCCTTGCCCTCGCTCTCACCGAACAGCTGCTTGTACCACTCATTCATGAGGGTGAAGTTCGGCTCATAGCACTCGAGGATCTCGATGCTCTTGCCCTTGCGGTACAGGATGTTGCGGATGGCCGCATACTTGTAGGCGTCGTTGTCGGGGCTGAGCACGGAGAAGCGCTCCATCGCGTCGGCTGCGCCCTTCATGACGTCGTCGATGCTGATGCCGGCAGCAGCGATGGGCAGCAGGCCCACAGCGGAAAGGACGGAGTAGCGGCCGCCGACATCGTCGGGGACGATGAAGGTGGGCCAGCCCTGGGCGTCAGCCAGCTGCTTGAGGGTACCCTTGGCGCGGTCGGTGGTGGCGTAGATGCGCTTGTTGGCCTCTTCCACGCCCATCTCGTCTTCCAGCAGTCTGCGCAGCACACGGAAGGCCAGAGAGGTCTCGGTGGTGGTGCCGGACTTGGAGATGACGTTGATGGAGAAGCGCTTGCCCTTGCACAGCGCGATGATGTCATTCAGATAGGTGGGGCTGATGCTGTTGCCGCAGAAGTAGATCTTCAGGCCGTTGTCCAGCTCGTTGTGGTACATCCCCTTGACGGCCTCGATGACGGCACGTGCGCCCAGATAGCTGCCGCCGATGCCGGCGACCACCAGAACGTCGGAATCCTCACGGATCCTGGCAGCAGCTGCCTTGATGCGCTCGAACTCTTCCTTATCATAATCACGGGGCAGATACATCCAGCCCAGAAAGTCGCTGCCGGGGCCGTTCTTGGCTTCCAGTGTCTTGTGCGCGGCCTCTACCTGGGGGTAGATGGCCTTGTATTCCTCTTCGTTGATGAAACTGGAGAGGTGCTTTGTATTCAGAGCGAGACTCATTCTATCAAAACCTCCAAAACATTTTACGGGCTCTTTGCCCGGCGAGGGTTTTTCTTGGTATAAGTGTACCGTTCCCGCCGGGCAAAGTCAAGGCCAAAATCCTCGCTTTTCATACAATTTTAATAGTGTTGTTTTGTATGCCCTTACATCTTTTATACAAACGTCCAAGCCATTCTTTGCCCTCGCTGACCGTTTTTGACCGGTAGTGCGCAGTTTTCGGTCATGCCGCGCCGGTGAGGCTCTGCCACAGCAGGCCGATGGCATCCCGGACGGTCATCCTCGGCGCATCAGCGGCAGCACGCACTTCGTACTCTTCCAGAAGTGCTTCCCCCTGATAGACGGCGGCTTTGCCCAGCGTCTGGCCCCGCTCCACCGGGGCTTCCAGCTCCTCGGGCAGGGTCAGCTCGGTATGCAGGGACGCCCCGCTCCCCTTCTCCACCAGCACCGTCTCCGGCAGGGCCGAGTAATCCAGCGGGACGCTGCCCGCCGCGCTGCCTTTGACCGTGATCTGGAGCGGCTGTGCCTCGAGTTTTGGCAGCGGCGCGGCCTCATAGGCCCCGAAGCCGTAGTCCAGCAGGGTCGTGGCGGCGTTGAAGCGGTCGGCGCTGGACGGTGCGCCCAAGATGACCGCGATGAGGGAGAGGCCGTTCCGGGTGGCGCTGGCCGAGATGCAGATGCCCGCGCCGCCGGTGGTGCCGGTCTTGAGGCCGGTGATCCCCTCATACCGGCGGAGGAGCTTATTCGTATTGATCAGCTGGGTCGCCCCGCCCCGGAGGGTGTCCGTCCAGATGCCGGTGTAGTGCAGCACCTCGGGGCAGGTGTTCAGGATGGTGCGGCTCATGGCGGCCACGTCCCGGGCCGTGGAGAGATGGCCTTCGGCGTCCAGCCCGCAGGCGTTGCGGAAAGACGTCTGCTCCATCCCCAGCGAGGCGGCCCGGGCGTTCATCTGCTCCACGAAGGCCGGCTCACTGCCGCCCACCAGCTCAGCCACGGCCACGGCCGCGTCGTTGGCAGAGGAAACGCAGATGGCCTTTATCATCTCGTCCAATGTAAAGTGCTCCCCCGGCTCCAGCCAGATCTGACTGCCGCCCATGTGGTAGGCGTGCTCACTCACCGGCACCGGCGTCTCCATGGTCAGCCGCCCGTCGTGGACAGCCTCGAAGGCGAGCAGCAGGGTCATCACCTTGGTGATGGAGGCGATGGGGACCCGCTCGTCGGCGTTCTTCTCGTAGAGGACCCGTCCGCTCCCCTGCTCAATGAGGATGGCAGCGCGGCAGTTGAGGTCGAGCTGAGGCGCGGCGGCTGCGGCCGGCAGCAGAATTCCTTCTGCCGTTTCCTCAATGTCGGCGCTGACGGCCCGCTCTTCCGGGTGCATGACAGCCCGCAGGCCCACGCCCTCCGCCGTCCCAAGGGCCAGTGCAAACAGCCAGAAGCAGAGCACGGCTGCGCAGAGCACCGCAAAATTCTTTCGTTCCATCCCTTGTCCCTCCCCGCAATGTCTGTCTGATTGCATTCTATGCAAAAAAAGAGGCCGGAATGCTCTTTTCTCCCCGGGAAAAATCTGCTATAATAGGATGGTTTATTATAAGGTAATAATCTCTCCGTCTGCTTCGCAGCCAGCTTCCCCGATAGGGGAGCCAAATCGGAGAGGTTTTGGAAAGGACACCCCATGCGAGTTTGTTTTTATACCCTTGGCTGCAAGGTCAACTTAAACGAGACCGGCGCGCTGGAACAGATGTTCCGCTCCGCCGGTTTCACCATCGTGCCGGAGGGCGAAGAGGCCGACGTCTTTGTGGTGAACAGCTGCACCGTCACCAACTTCGGCGACCAGAAGAGCCGCAAGTGGCTCCGCCGGGCCAAGCGCGAGAACCCCGGCGCCGTCACCGTCCTCACCGGCTGCTACCCGCAGGCTTTCCCCGAGGAAGCGGCCCAGTTCATGGAGGCCGACCTGGTCTGCGGCAACGGCGACCGGAAAGCCATCCTCGACAATGTGCTCAAGCTGCTGGACGGCCACGAGCGCATCGTCGCCATCGCCCCCCACGCGAAGGGCGAGCAATTCGAAGAGCTGCCGGTGGAGCGGTTCGAGACCCACACCCGTGCCTTTATCAAAGTAGAGGACGGCTGCAACCGTCAGTGCGCCTACTGCGTCATCCCCCGCGCCCGCGGCCCGGTGCGCAGCCGCTCGGAAGAGAGCATCCTCGCCGAGCTGCGCCAGCTGGCCGCTTCCGGCTACCGGGAAGTGGTGCTCAGCGCCATCTCCCTGCCCAGCTACGGCCTCGATACCGGCACCAACCTCGTGGAGCTGGTGGAGAAGTGCGCCCGGGTGGAGGGCATCGAGCGCATCCGGCTGGGCAGCCTTGACCCCGATATGCTGACTCCCGAGTACATCACCCGGCTGGCGGCAGTGGACAAGCTCTGCCCCCAGTACCACCTGAGCCTGCAGAGCGGCTGCAGCGCCACCCTGCGCCGGATGCGCCGCGTCTATACCGCCGAGCAGTACGCCGAGGTGGTCCGCCAGCTCCGCGCCGCCTACGGCGACCGCCCGGTGAGCTTCACCACCGACTGCATCTGCGGCTTCCCCGGCGAGACGGAGGAAGATTTCCGGGAGAGCTGCGCGTTCCTGAAGGAGATCGGCTTCCTGAAAGTCCACGTCTTCCCCTACTCCCGCCGCAGCGGCACCCCCGCCTACGACTTCCCCGATCAGGTCCATGAGCGCGAAAAGCAGGCCCGCAGCCGGGAGATGAACGCCATCGCCGAGGACATCCGCCGCGAGGTGCTGGCCGGCTGCGAGGGCAGCGAGGACGACGTTCTGCTGGAGACGCCCCTCTCCGGCACCCTCTTCACCGGCTACACCCGGCTGTATGTTCCCGTCGTGGTCTCGGCCCCGGGCCATAAGAGCGGCGAGATCGTCCATGTCCGGCTGGGCAGCTACGACGGCGAGCGTGTCCGGGCCGAGATGGTGTAAGTCTTAGCCGGTTCTTTGCCGTTTTGTACAAATCCATCTGTTCGCATTTGTGCAAGATATACCAGTTGTGAATTTCATAACAAATTTTGAGCTTTTCCCTTTTCTTCCCGAAGGGTTTATGCTACAATAAAAGTGGACCATTCGGGGCATCCGGCTGTTTGCAGCAGCCCGGTACCAAATGCCCCGGAGAAAAGCCGCGTCAGAGCGGTTTTTTGTTCTGTTGTTTCAAAGCAAGGAGAGATTGGAATGAGTTTCAGAGGAATCAACACGACGGTCATCCAGATCCGCCGCCAGGTCTTTACCGAGGTGGCACGGATGGCCTACGCCAACGTCAAGGGCGAGCAGGCCAACCACCTGATGCGCAAGATCCCTTACACCATCATCCCCGGTGAGGAAGGCAAGCTCCGCAAGGACATCTTCCTCGAGCGCGCCATCGTCGAGGAGCGCGTTCGTCTGGCCATGGGCCTGCCCACCCGCCGCATGGACGAGCACAACAGCGTCGTCTCCGGTCTGGAGGACGCTTCCATCGCCGATAAGTATTATGACCCCCCGCTGGTGAACGTCATCAAGTTTGCCTGCAACCGCTGCCCCGAGAAGCTGGTCAAGGTCTCCGACCTGTGCCAGGGCTGCCTTGCACACCCCTGTATGGAAGTCTGCCCCAAGAAGGCCATCACCTGGGAGAGCGGCCGTTCCACCATCGACCAGGAAAAGTGCATCAAGTGCGGCCGCTGCGTCGGCGTCTGCCCCTACAACGCCATCGTCAAGACCGAGCGTCCCTGCGCCGCTGCCTGCGGCATGGGTGCCATCCACTCCGATGAGCTGGGCCGCGCCGAGATCGACTACAGCAAGTGCGTGTCCTGCGGCCAGTGTCTGGTCAACTGCCCCTTCGGTGCCATCGCCGACAAGGGCCAGATCTACCAGCTCATTCAGGGCTTCAACCGCGGCGACCGCATCTACGCCCTCGTCGCTCCCGCCTTCATCAACCAGTTCCCGGGCCTGGCCTCCACCGGCAAGCTCAAGGCTGCGCTGAAGGCTCTGGGCTTCTACGATGTCGTGGAGGTCGCCATCGGTGCCGACCTGTGTACCGTGGATGAGGCCCACGACTTCCTGGAGGAGGTTCCCAACAAGCTGAACTTCATGGCTACTTCCTGCTGCCCGGCATGGAGCATGATGGCAAAGACCGCTTTCCCGGATCTTGCAAAGAACATCTCCATGACCATGACCCCCATGGTCTTCACCGCCCGCATGATGAAGCAGGCCGACCCCGAAGCCCGTATGTGCTTCATCGGACCCTGCGCCGCCAAGAAGCTGGAAGCTTCCCGCCGCACCGTCCGCTCGGATGTGGACTTCGTGCTGACCTTCGAGGAACTGGCCGGCATCATCGAGGCCAAGGACATCGACGTGGCCAACCTCGAAGTTGACCCCGATGAGATCGATCTGGTCCACGCTTCCGGCGCAGGCCGCGGCTTCGCACAGTCCGGCGGCGTCGCCAAGGCTGTCGCCGACAAGATCAAGGAGTGGCATCCCGATATGGACGTCAAGATCGCGTCCGCACAGGGCCTCGCCGAGTGCAAGAAGCTGCTGATGCTGGCCAAGGCCGGCAAGTACAACGGCTACCTGCTGGAAGGCATGGGCTGCCCCGGCGGCTGCATCGGCGGCGCCGGCACCATCGCCGACCCCACCCGCACTGCTGTCGCACTGAACAAGTACGTCAAGGAGGCTCCGTTCCAGGATCCCGAGCAGAGCCCCTTCATGACCAGCATCCACGTGCTGAAGGACGACCCCGACTTTGAGGTCTGAGTTTTCCTGACTTCTGCCGCTTCCCGTTTGCCGGGAGGCGGCTTTTTTTGTGTCTTCGGCAAAGTCTGCGTTTTTTCTCCCATAAGATGTGTCTTGTGTGAAACATTTTTGTGAAAGTCTCACAAGCCTGATTGACTTTTTCTTCTGAATATGTTATTTTTGCGGTGACAAATTCCTTCGCGTTCCGTTTTGGAACGCACAGAGCCGTCTCTGCGGCTGGAAAGGTCGATTCTTGAATATGACGATTTCTTTGAAGCATATGGGCAGACGCACCGGGGCGGTCCTCGTCTCGCTGCTGCTGCTCCTGACGCTGGCGGTCAGTGCCAGTGCCGCCGCCGTCAAGATGACGGTGGGCGTCCGGTTCTGGCGGGAGTCCGGGGACAAGGAGTCGATGGCCGACAGTGCCGTGGACACCACCCGCGAAGCTACCCTTACCCGCCAGCCCAACGGCACCTTCACTCTCGAGCTTCCGGTCAAGCAGCTCTCTTCCATGAACATGACCGGCCGCCTCACCGGCATCGCCATCGGCGAGGTGAACTATGACGGCACTCTGAGCGGCGACCTGTCCGACGGCACCGCCGTGCTGACCCTCAAGAACCTGCCCGCCTCGGTGCTCACCGGCAGCGATTCCAGCAAAGCGCTGGCCGTGACCTGCAGCATTAAGATGGACACCATCCTTCTCGGCGACATCACTACCAGCGCAAAGATGTCCGTCTGGGTCGAGCGCTGAAAAGCCAAACAGCACAAAAAACGCCCCGCAGCTCGTAACAGAGCTGCGGGGCGCTTGCGTTGTTTCAGAAAAGGTTTACTCGGCGATGATGCTCTTGCCGGTCATCTCAGCCGGGACGGGCAGGCCGATATAGGGCAGCATGGTGGGTGCGATGTCGGCCAGACAGCCGCCCTCGCGCAGCTTCACATCGCCGCAGCCGATGGCCACGAAAGGCACGACGTTGGTGGTGTGGGCGGTGAACGGAGTGCCGTCGGGGTTCTTCATCTTCTCGGCGTTGCCGTGGTCAGCGGTCAGGAAAGCGCAGCCGCCGGCGTTCAGCACAGCGGTGATGACCTTCTCGACAGCAGCGTCCACAGCCTCAACGGCCTTGACAGCGGCCTCAAAGACGCCGGTGTGGCCGACCATATCGCAGTTTGCGAAGTTCAGGATGACCACGTCGTACTTGCCGCTCTCGATGCGCTTGACGCACTCGTCGGCGACCTCGGGGGCGCTCATTTCGGGCTTGAGGTCGTAGGTGGCAACCTTCGGGCTGGGGATGACACAGCGGTCCTCGCCCTCGTAGGGAGCCTCAACACCGCCGTTGAAGAAGAAGGTGACATGAGCGTACTTCTCGGTCTCGGCGATGCGCAGCTGGGTCTTGCCGTTCTCGGACAGGTACTGGCCCAGGACGTTCTTCAGCTCCACAGGAGGATAAGCGACCTCGCAGTTGGGCATGGTGGCGTCATACTCGGCCATGCAGACGTAGTGGACCTGCTTGCGGCCGCCGCGGCGCTCGAAGCCGGTGAAGGCGTCGTCGCAGAAGATGCGGGTCATCTGACGGGCGCGGTCGGGGCGGAAGTTCATGAAGATGACGGTGTCGCCGTCCTGCACACGGCCGCCCTCGCAGGTAACGCAGGGCAGAACGAACTCGTCGGTCTTGTCGTCGGCGTAGGATGCCTCGATAGCCTCCTGCGCGTTGGCGGCGTGGTTGCCCTCGCCGTAGACGAAGGCAGCGTAAGCCTTCTCCTCGCGGTCCCAGTTGTTGTCGCGGTCCATGGCGTAGTAACGGCCGGAGACGCTGGCGATCTTGCCGATGCCCAGCTCATCCAGCTTGGCCTGCAGGTCGGCAAGGAAGCCCTTGCCGGAGTGGGGGTCGGTGTCGCGGCCATCGGTGATGCAGTGGAGGTAGACTTCCTTTGCCCCCATCTGCTTTGCCATTTCCAGCACACCGAACCAGTGGTCAGCGTGGCTGTGGACGCCGCCGGTACCCACCAGACCCATCAGGTGGATCGCCTTGCCGGCGTCGATGGCAGCCTTCATGTTCTTGACGAGGACGGGGTTCTTGAGCATCTCACCGTCGCGGATGGACTTGGTGATGAGGGTCAGCTGCTGGTAGACGATGCGTCCGGCGCCCATATTGGTGTGACCCACCTCAGAGTTGCCCATCTGGCCGTCGGGCAGGCCCACAGCCATGCCGGAAGCTTCGATGGTGGTCATAGGATATTTTGCCATCAGAGAATCAAGGAAAGGCTTCTTGGCTGCGGCCACGGCGTTGCCGTAGGTCTCGTTGGGGGTCCAGCCAAAGCCGTCCATGATGCAGAGCAGAACAGGTTTCTTGGACATAAAATAGGATCTCCTTTGAAAATTCAACAAACAGCGCCCGGCTCCCTGCCGGAAATGCGGCGCAGCCGGGCGCAGAGAGAACGATTTTTACCGCTCAAGGCTTAGCCCTTGGTGGCAGCGTTGACGATGACAGCAAAGTCAGGAGCCTTCAGGGAAGCACCGCCGATGAGGCCGCCGTCCACGTCCTTCTTGCTCAGCAGTTCCTCGCAGTTCTTGGCGTTCATGCTGCCGCCGTACTGGACGGTGGTAGCCTCAGCCACGGCTTCGCCGTAGACCTCGCCGATGACCTTGCGGATCTGAGCGCAGACTTCCTCAGCCTGATCGGCAGTAGCGGTCTTGCCGGTGCCGATGGCCCAGATGGGCTCGTAGGCGATGACGACGTTTGCCATCTGCTCGGCGGTGACATCGCGCAGGGCGATCTTGGTCTGCATCCGGACCAGCTCCTCGGTGACGCCCTCCTCACGCTGCTGCAGGCTCTCGCCCACGCAGATGATGACCTTCAGGCCGGCGTTCAGAGCGGCCAAAGCGCGCTTATTGACGGTCTGGTCGGTCTCTGCGAAATACTGACGGCGCTCGGAGTGGCCGACGATGACGTACTCGACGCCCAGATCCACCAGCATATCCGCGCTGATCTCGCCGGTGAATGCGCCGGACTTCTCGAAATGGACGTTCTCGGCACCGACATGGATGTTGGTACCCTTGGTCTTTGCCACAGCAGTGACCAGGTCGGTATAGGGAGTGCAGATGACGACCTCGCAGGATGCGTCCTTGACGGCGGGGATGAGCTCGTCCACCAGAACAGCAGCCTCGGAGGCGGTCTTGTTCATCTTCCAGTTGCCTGCGATGATGGTTTTGCGGTATCTGCGATTCATGTTGATTTCTCCTCTACTTTCTTATGTTTCAATCTGAACATCCGTGACCGGGGGCCGCGGGTGATTGGATCCTTACTTATCC